>ERZ791897.1210-NODE-1210-length-12950-cov-4.010702_pt1 | contig 12950 bp, 16 predicted proteins | sample MGYA00510152_ERZ791897 | MGnify/ENA primary metagenome ERZ791897 (study PRJEB30046, sample SAMN00792050) | human gut metagenome | study: EMG produced TPA metagenomics assembly of the A metagenome-wide association study of gut microbiota in type 2...
CCCACTTCAAGCGTTAAGAACCGTTAGGTTTAGCTAAGTGGTGAGTAGTTCACATATAGTCTTTGCAATTTTTTATCTGTAGTTGTAGTGGATTTTATACAAGAATAAAATTATAATATCACATTAATAATTTATTTAAAGCGTTAACATTGAATATGTAATCTTGATATCGATATTTTTAATCCAAATACTAAAAAAGAGCCCTTAAAAAGGACTCTTACCATTCTTATAAAATGCCGCTGACAGGAATCGAACCTGCACTTGGAAAACCAAACAACGACCTGAACGTTGCGCGTCTGCCAGTTCCGCCACAACGGCAAAAAAATTCAAGTCGAATCTTTTATTAATATACCGCATTTTATATAAAAAGAAAAGTCTTTTATTAAGAGAGTGGCTTTTTAGGGAAGCCTACAACTGTACCATAGCCATGTAATAACATATATTTAGGACCAACTGATACACGAACGATTTGTGGTTCAAAACGAACTCCAATGATACCATCACCGTCTTTGGCGACAGCACGTTCGATTAATTTGGTTTTGACTTCATTATATAATTCATCGTATTGATCAACTTCATCTAATTGATCAGCACTCAATTCACGTTTAACAGTAGCGTTGATAACGCCTTTGATAGTATAAGTACGATTGATTTCACCGGTTGTTAAAAACATTTTATCCCTCCTAAGTAAAGCTTAGTACTACTGTTAGTATAACATTTTTTGAACATTGTGTCTGTTAGAAGGATAATTATAAGAAAAAGCTGAGAAGTTGACCTAAGGGTATAAATCATGGTATTGTAAAAAAGAAAGCGATTTCTAAAAATTAGCTATTGGAGAAGATGTAATATATAGGTATTACATTTTTGAAAACGCAAGAAAAAAGCATTTATGGAGGAGAGAAAATGGATTATTATTTAGAACGAGCTAAGCTTTACCAACAACAAGCTCAACAAGCACTTAGTTATATGACACGAGGTGAAACTAATCTAGCTAATTTGCTTTTAAAAAATTTGAAACGGTCATATGTTTCTGAAATGGATAATATGAATGATAAGAAACATGATTTTTACACAGTATTGGTAGACATAAATTCTTTTTTATCTGATGAATTAGACGAGATGACTGAGTTAGAATATATGCGTAACAAATTTAGAGAGTATGTTTTGATTCATGAGGATAACTAAAATTAAATTGAATTGTCTCAATCTAGCTTATAAAGATAAATTATGTTATAATTATATTAGAAAAGACACCAGTCTGAAACAATTTCTACAAGGAAGTGTTTACCATGACAGAACAACAATATACAAATATTTTAGTGCCAGTTGATGGCTCTCAAGCAGCTGAACATGCATTATATAAAGCAGTTGAGATAGCTAAACGTAATAAGGCGCACATTGATGTGTTAAATGTAATTGATTTAAAACAGTTTTCCGTTAGCTTTGCTGGAATGATTGATGTTAATGGAGATGTTGTTTATCAAACATTTGAAGATATTGATAAATATTTAGTTGAATTAGTTGATACTGTTAAGAAACAAGGATTTGAAGACATTGAAGCACATGTACGTTTTGGTGCACCACGAACAGTGATTGCGCGTGATTTTCCTAAAGATCATAAAAATGATTTAATAATCATGGGCCCAACAGGACTAAATCCAGTCGAACGAGTATTAGTGGGTGCGGTTACAGACTATGTTATTCGTACTGCTACTTGTGATGTTATGATAGCACGTTAAACAAAGGTGACCTAGATAAGGTCGCCTTTTTAATTAAAGGAGAAAAAATGATTTTTACAATAATAATTTATATAGCTTTTGTCGTCATAACTATTTATAATATTAAAACTAATTATGACTTAATTAAATATCGTTCAGGCAAGAGGTTACGTAATCCAGATGAATTATCAGTTCGTGAAAATTTGCAATTAGGTAAATTGGTTAAAGAAAAACGTAAGTGGTCACTTTTGGGACAAGTATTATTTTTTGTATCACTATTTATTGCTGTTAAAAGGGATCTTGTTTTTTTGGCATTTTTTATGACGCTTTATTCTGTAACCATGATTAGTGTTACGCAGCTTGAAAAGAAGATTGTTAAACTTTTGGATCCATTGAAATAAGGAGAGTGCACCTGTTAGGTTAAACTCTTCTTTTTTAATTCTAATAATTCTTTCATAAATATTAGAAAAAACTTTTTTATAAAGAGGAAAATGCTAAAAGTAAGGGCTTGTTTGAATTGCTTTTCTTATTTTAGTAAAGATTTTTCTAATTTTTCAATTGACCTGTTAAAAGTTGTTTGCTATAATTTTTTTAACTATTCTTAAGAATTACGTTTGTAATAAGAGAGTCGGAGGAGAAACTATATGAAGAAATTTTGGAAACGCATGACGTTAAAAGAAGATCCAAAAGTTTATAAGTTAAAAGATGCGCACCTACCGCAAGTTTTAACAGTTAAAGACTTTTTGGCCTTAGGGGTTGGGACGATTGTTTCAACATCAATTTTTACTTTACCCGGGGTAGTAGCTGCGCAACATGCAGGTCCTGCCGTTGCTTTATCATTTTTAGTGGCTGCAGTTGTGGCTGCTTTGGTAGCTTTTGCTTATGCTGAAATGTCGTCTGCCATGCCATTTGCAGGTTCAGCTTATTCATGGATTAACATTATTTGGGGCGAAGTTTTTGGCTGGGTTGCCGGTTGGGCTTTATTAGCAGAATATTTCATTGCCGTAGCATTTGTTGGTTCTGGTTTATCTGCGAATTTTAGAGGCTTAATTGCACCACTTGGTGTTAAATTACCATCACAACTATCAAATGCTTTAGGAACTGATGGTGGTTGGTTTGACTTAGTAGCTGTGATCGTAATTGTTTTGATTGCGCTGCTATTGTCACGAGGAGTTTCTGGGGCTGCACGTGTTGAAAATGCATTGGTTGTTTTGAAAGTTTTAGCAATTATCTTATTTATCATCGTTGGTTTGACGGCGATTAATTTCGATAATTATGTACCTTTCATTCCTGAATATCATAAGAATGCTGATGGAACTTCTTTTGGTGGTTGGCAAGGAATTTATGCAGGGGTTTCTTCTATTTTTCTTTCTTATATTGGTTTTGATTCTATTGCAGCAAATGCAGCAGAAGCTAAAAATCCATCTAAAACGATGCCACGAGGAATCTTGGGTTCACTAGCAATTGCAGTTGTGTTATTTGTGGCTGTATCGCTTGTTTTAGTAGGAATGTTTAAATATACTAACTATGCTGGTAATGCAGAGCCAGTTGGTTGGGCCTTGCGTCAAGCAGGCCATCCAGCAATTGCCTCTTTAGTGCAAGCAATCGCTGTTATCGGAATGTTTACTGCCTTAATTGGGATGATGATGGCTGGTTCACGCCTATTATATTCATTTGGTCGCGATGGAATGTTGCCTAAATGGTTAGGTGCCTTAGACAAAGATAACCAACCACGAAATGCGTTGATTTTATTAACTGTTGTTAGCATTATTTTAGGAGCTGTTTTCCCATTTACAACACTTTCACAATTAATTTCTGCAGGAACATTAGTAGCATTTATGTTTGTTTCTTTAGGAATTTATCGCTTGCGTCCACGTGAAGGAAAAGATTTATTACAACCAGGTTTTAAGATGCCACTTTATCCAGTAATGCCTGCCTTAGCCTTTTTAGGATCATTAGTTGTCTTTTTAGGATTAGATAATGAAGCTAAACTTTACACAGGTGGCTGGTTTATTATTGGGATAATTATTTATCTGACATATGGTATGAAAAATTCTTATTTGAATAAACAATAAAATAAAAACTCCAAGCTTTGTAAAGAATGTGCTTTTGAGTGTACGATTAATTTGTGTACTTCAAAGGCACGATACAAGACTTGGAGTTTTTTATTGTTTTATTTTAAGGCATAAACATCACGAGCAATCATGACTTCTTCATCGGTTGGGATACATAAGACTGCAATCTTTGAGTCTGCTCCAGAAACGAAAGCAGCAGTTCCACGTTTTTGATTTTCTTCTGGATCAATTGTTACACCTAAAAATGCAAGTTGTTTCATAACAGCTTCTCTTGTTTCAGGTGAATTTTCACCAACACCAGCTGTAAAGACAATGGCGTCAAGGCCACCCATCTCGCACATATATTGTCCAATGTATTTAACTACGTCTTTAAAGAAAATATCTAAGGATAATTTAGCGCGATGATTAGTGTGTGCAACTTCTTCAATATCGCGCATATCAGGAGAAATGCCTGAAATTCCTAATAGTCCTGATTCCTTGTTTAAAATGTAAATCATTTCACTGATAGAATCAATGTGTAATTTTTCCATCATATAAGAAACTAAAGAGATGTCAACATCACCACTACGAGTAGCCATTGTTAAGCCGGTCAATGGAGTAAAGCCCATTGAAGTGTCAAATGACTTACCATTTTTAACCGCACAAATCGAAGCGCCAGCACCTAGATGACAAGTGATTAAATTTAATTCTTCAAGTGGTTTATTTAACATTTTAGCGGCTTCGTGTGCAACATAACGATGACTTGTTCCATGTGCGCCATAACGACGAACGCTGTGTTTTTCATACCATTCATAAGGTACACTATAAATGAAATTAGGTTCAGGCATGGTTTGATGAAAGGCTGTATCAAAAACAACAACAGATAATGTATCAGGTAAAATAGCTTTAAATGCTTTGATACCTACTAAATTAGCTGGGTTATGCAGTGGTGCTAAGTCTGAAATTTCTTTGATTTTTTGAATTACATAATCGTCGACAATGACAGATTTAGCAAAATATTCACCACCTGCAACGACACGATGGCCGACACCTGCAATTTCATGATAGTCCTTGATAATATGCAGTTCTAATAAAAGATGCATCAATTCATCTACGGCAAATCGATGATCTTTAATATTGCTTTTTTTTGTGAATTTTTCAGTACCATGTTTGATTGTAATATTTGAACCGGCAATGCCTATTCTTTCAATTAACCCGGCTGCCAAAACATTTTCAGCTGGCATTTCAAATAATTTGAATTTCAAACTTGAACTTCCCGAATTAATTGCTAAAATTTTTTCCATTAATAAACCCCTACTTTCCTAAATAATTCCCTTGTTATGGAAACGTTTTACTCTTAAGTATAACGGCTGCTGGGATGTATTGCAACTTTTATTTGACACAACAAATTTGAAAAAGCTTGAAATATCAAGCTTTAGATTATCTTTTTAATAAATTTTTCGTAAAGTGATAGTTTTTTTTAACAAAAGCAACTACAATAGTAATGGTATAAAAAAGAAGGGATGATTTGAAATGAAGTATCAAGAACAACTTGTTGAGTTGTTACGTCAAGATCTTGAATTCATGGAAGTCTTCAACATAATTAATGCAATGCATCTACCACAAGCCTATGTTAGTGCAGGTGCTGTTCGTGATTTTGTTTGGAATAAAAAACATCAATTGCCTTCGAGTTTAGTGTTTGGTAACATAGATGTTTTTTATTATGACGCGAGCGAATCTAATGAAGATTACTTAACACGTCAAACGCAGATCAATCAAAGATATTCCAAATATTTGTGGAATCTAGTTAATATAGCTTTGCCTAAGCGTCATGCTAATAAGCTAGTCGTGGGTAAAGATATTTTTGATACGGTACAACATTTTCCTGAAACATGCAGTTCTGTTGCTGTTAGTTGTGATAGAATGAATAACATTTCTGTTGTTGCACCTTATGGTTTAGAGGACTTATTTGAATTGCGGGTAAAAGCAACAGATGGTTTTGCTAAAGGACAAGCTCAACATGAAGCCTTTCAAAGACGAATTAATCGTAAAAAGTGGGCTAGACGTTGGCAGAATTTAGTTTTTATTGATTGAAAATATGTATATCAGTAAAGTGATTTTTTGATAAAAATCACTTTTTATATGCTCAAAATTAATGTTTTTAGTTATAATGTTCACATGCAGTTTTTTTAGAGGAGTTATATAGTATGAAAAACAAAGGATTCAGTTATGCAATTATCGGTTGTGTTTTTTGGGGCTTATCTGGAATCTTTGCCCAAACTTTATTTACTAAATTTAATGTTCAAGCGCCATGGCTTGTAGGTGTTCGTTTACTGAGTGCTGGGAGCCTATTGGTGATTTGGAGCTTAATCGTTATTTCTAAACAGCAATGGCAAACATTTTTACGTAAAAAAAATATCATTGAATTAATGATGTTTGCACTTTTCGGGGTGATTCCATCACAGCTGACCTATTTATTAGCAATTCAGTATGGCAATGCTTCAACAGCGACTATCCTACAATTTACAGGACCATTATTTATTATTTTGTACCTGTGCTTACGTAATTGGGTACTTCCACGCAGAATAGATGTTATTTCTTTAATAATCGCATTATTGGGAACGGTGCTAGTTGTAACTAATGGAAATTTAACAGAACTAAGCTTATCGCTTCCTGCTTGTTTTTGGGGAATTATGGCAGGTGTGAGTCAAACTTCTTATACGTTGTTACCACGCAGGTTGCTACGCGAATTCGATGCGCGAATAGTGATTGGTTTAGCAATGATAGTTGGGGGAATCTTCTTTATCCCTGTTTTAATATTTATTCCAGCGCCACAGCTAACACTAGCAGCCTTGTTTGATTTAAGTTGTGTTGTTGTTATAGGAACAATGTTTTCTTATTTATTTTATTTACAAAGTCTCAAATTTATTCCGCCTGAAACAACAGGGATGTTGAGTGCGTTTGAACCACTAACAGCGACCTTGTTGTCAATTTTGTGGTTGCACCAAAATTTAGGAGTAGGTGAGCTTATAGGTGCTTGTTTAATTATTTCTACTACATTTTTACAGTCACTAGCGGTTAAATTACAACGTGTATAAAAAATAATTTGAAAAATATTGATATAAGTATTAAAATTATTGTGAAATCGTTTTAAATCTTTTAAAAGGAAGCAGTGTACTAAAGTGGAAGAAAAAGAAAGGTTTTTAGAATATGTAAAGATAAATCAATACTTACAAGAAGTAGTTGGGTTGGATAAAAGTGATAGTATTCAATTGGCTAAATTGGGTGTTTTAAAGCGTTATAAAGAGGGACAAAGTATATTTGCGAGTGAAAAAGAATATAAAGCAACATTTTATATGATTTTTAGTGGCGGTGTTTTGCTGAAAAATATAGTGTATGATGGTGATTGTGTATGTCAGCTTTACTTTTCAAATCAATATTTTCCGGCAAGTTTAGAAGTTAATCAGCGTTGTTTTGAGATTCAACAAGCGATTGCTTGCAAATCTAGTGAGATATTAATGTTTCCTTTGAATAAAATTAAAAAATTATCAGAAGATAATTCTAAAATGTCATTATTTTTATTTAATTGTTTAGCTAAAAAGAGTTATGAAACACTCGAATTAGAAAAGAAGCTATTAAGTGGATCACGGAAAAAACGTATGGGTGCTTTATTTTTGCTTTTTGCTCAAAAATGGGGGCGCAAGTTAGAAGATGGGAATGTACTATTGCCTAAAATGTTAACACATTCAGTAATGGAGTCGCTCACTTATTCTGGGCATACGATAATTGATGATGTTATTGCTGATTTTAAACAAGAGGGACTATTATTCAATCGAACTTCGCGAATTGTTTTAAACGGACATATGTTAAAACGTTTGGAGAACCTTTGATTACTTGCCTTTAAGCGTGTAGCTTTAGTCTTGCAAACTTCAATGGTATAATAATCCTAACATTAATGGTTGTTAAAGGAGACTAAGAATGAAGAAAGAAATTCGTCAAGCAAAGATTGAACAATTAATCAATCAAAATATTATTTCTACGCAAGAAGCTTTATTAAATGCTTTAAAAGAAAATGGAATTAAAGCTACGCAGGCTACAATTTCGCGTGATATTCGTGAAATGAAGATTGTTAAGGAACAAGACGGTAATGGAAATATTCGTTATGTTATCTTTAAAGCTAATAATCAAACAGAAGAAGAACGTCTTTTTCAAATGATTTCAGAAATTGTAACCAATATCACAAAAGTTGAATTCATGAACGTTGTTAAGACATCAGCACGTAATGCGAATGTTTTAGCTGCAATTATTGATGATTTGGCGATTAAAGAAGTTGTTGGGACCTTAGCGGGTTTTGATACGCTTGTTTTAATTAGTGCATCCGCTCAAGATGCACAAAATGTCTATGAAATGTTTACGGAACATATTGATTTGGATGTTTTGTAATTAAGTTTTTTTAAAAGTCAAAATAAATAGTAAGGCATTAAGATTGAGTATGCTAAGATGAAACTAAATATTTCAAAATAGCGAAAGGGTTAGCTCTTGTTATGGATCAATTATCTTTTACACAGCGGCTACAACAGGCAATAAAAAAAGCATATCAGCATTTGCAGATGTGGTTTAAAGCTAAGTGGCGTCGCTACCAAATGTGGCGTTGGCTAATCGTAGTAGGTTTGAGTTTGTTTTTAGGTATCAGCGTTTATTTAGTCGCATTAGCTAAGACAACAGATGTTAAAGGCTTGAAGTCAGCTTTACAACAAACTACTGAAATTTATGATAATGCCGGTCAAAAAGCGGGGTATTTGTATTCACAAAAGGGGACATGGGTTTCGTTAGACCAAATTTCGCCAAATATTCAAGATGCGGTTTTAGCAACTGAAGATCGTGATTTTTATCATGAATACGGATTTTCAATTAAAGGAATCGGCAGAGCTGCATTTTTATATCTGAAAAACAAAGTAACGGGTCGCAATTATATCAGTGGTGGTGGAAGTACTTTGACCCAACAATTGGTTAAAAATGCTTTTTTATCACAAGAACAGACCTTTTCACGTAAGGCTAAAGAAATCTTTATAGCGATGCAGGTCGAAAATGTTTATTCAAAAAAAGAAATCTTGACAATGTATCTAAATAATGCATATTTTGGTAATGGGGTTTGGGGCGTTGAAGATGCCTCTGAAAAGTATTTTGGAGTGCATGCTAGTCAATTATCGGTGCCTCAAGCAGCTACGTTAGCAGGAATGTTGACCAATCCAAGTATGTATAATCCGTTGGATAATCCAACAAATTCAAAAAAGAGACGCGATTTGGTGTTAAACTTGATGGTTGAAGCTGATAAAATAACAGCGACACAAGCCAAGCAATATCAAGCACAACCAATACAGACTAATGATAATTACACGTATACTTCAGGTTATAAATATCCTTATTATTTTGATGCAGTTATTAATGAAGCAATCAATGAATATGGCTTATCTGAAGAAGAAATCATGAATCGTGGTTATAAGATTTATACGGCACTCGATCAAAACTACCAAGCTAGGATGCAAGTAGCTTTTGCTAATTCAACACTATTTCCGTACAATGCTAATGATGGAACAAAAGCACAAGGTGCATCAATTGCACTTGATCCGCAAACTGGTGGTGTAAATGCACTTGTAGGTGGTCGCGAAGGAACGCATGTTTTTCGTGGATATAATCGAGCAACTCAATTAATAAGATCACCTGGTTCAACAATTAAACCATTGGCTGTTTATACGCCAGCTTTACAAAATGGGTATCATTTTGATTCACTGTTAGAAGATAAGTTAGAATCTTATGGTTCAAATAACTATACACCGCATAATTGGAATAATGTTTATAGTGGGCAATTGCCGATGTATCAAGCCTTGGCTTTGAGTAAAAACACTTCGGCAGTTTGGCTTTTAAATAAGATAGGTGTTAATAAAGGGTTTGCATCTGTTGAAAAATTTGGCATTAAATTGGCTGATTCTGATGCTAATTTAAGTTTGGCATTAGGTGGATTGAAAAAAGGAGTTTCACCTTATCAAATAGCAAGTGCTTATTCAGCTTTTGCTAATAATGGTGTTTTGTGTACACCTCATTTAATTACTAAGATTGTTGACGCGTCTGGTAAGGTCTTGGTAGATAATACCGAAGTAAAAAGCAAACGGATAATGACTACACATGTTGCAAAGGAAATGACTAGCATGATGATTGACGTCTATCAGCTAAGTACAGCAACAGGTGCAAGTGCTAAGCCTTATGGGTATACGATTGCAGGTAAAACCGGAACGACCGAAAGTGCAAATGGGATGCAAGGAGCAGATACTGATCATTGGTATGTAGGTTATACACCAGATGTTGTAGTTGCAACTTGGGTAGGATTTGACTCGTCAAAATATTCGATGGAAAATGAAGGATATCGAGGTGGTTCATTACTATTTAAGACAGAGATGGAAAATATTTTACCATATACTAAAGAAACACCATTTGATGTTAAAGCAGCATCAGATAAAGATGAGATTGTTCAAAGTAACACTTCTGATATTTGGGATACGGTTAAAAAAGCAGGCGATAGTTTATCTCAAAAGGCAAATGATTTAAAACAAAAAGCCAAACAATTTATTGAAGGAATTTTTGGAAATTAATTTATGGAGGTAAAATAATGATTAATATTTATGATACAGCAAATCAATTAGAACAAGATTTGCGTCAAACAAAGGAATACCAAGATTTAAAAGTAGCGATGGAACATTTAAAAGATGAACCACAAGCATATGAATGTTACCAAAAAGTACGTAATATTCAAGAAAAATTTCAACAAAAACAATTATCTGGCGAAGAAATTTCCAAAGAAGATTTAGAAGAAATGCGTCAGTTGGCACAAGATGCAGAAAATTATCCAGCATTAGCAGATTTAATGATGAAAGAACAAGCATTAAATACATTATTTGAAGATATTAATAAGATTATTTTCCAACCTGTTAGAGAATTATATTAATAGTTTAAAAAAGGGATCTTAAAGATCCCTTTTTTTCTAGTGTGACTAGGATATTTGGCAAAGATGTATTAAAATATAAAGACAGACATTGGAAATAGGAGGGGTATTGTGACTGAAAAAAAACTATTAGACTATGAAGTTGATGATAACATGGAACTTTTTGTCCTGATAAAGGCAGCAGAAGTACGTTTGGCTAAGAATGGCAAAAAATTTATTGCGTTTAATTTTGCTGATACTTCAGGAGAAATTAGTGGTAAGTTTTGGGATGCTAGTCCAGAAGAAATTGAACAGTTTCAAGCAGGATGCGTTGTTTTGTTGAAAGGAAAACGAGAAACATACCAACAAAATCCACAAATCAAGATTTTAGGTATGCGATTAGCAAATGAACAAGAGCCTAGTGATCCTAGTTTATATGTGAAAGGAGCTCCTGTTTCATCAGAGCAGATGAATGAGGAATTCAAAGCTTTTTTAGAAGAAATTACAAATCCAACACTTTACCAAATTGTGTGTTATTTAATAAATAAACATAAAAAAGCCTTTTTTGAATATCCAGCAGCTAAGACTAATCATCATGCATATAATGGAGGCTTGGCTTTTCATACTTTGTCAATTTTACGTTTAGCTCAAGCAGTATTAAAAAACTATCCTAATATTGATCAATCTTTACTTTATGCAGGGATTTTCCTGCATGATTTAGGTAAAACTAGTGAACTTTCGGGACCTGTTGCAACTAGTTATACAAATGTAGGTAATTTAATAGGACATATTGTTTTGATAGATGAAGAAATTGTCAGTGCGTGTCAAGCTTTAAATATGGATAAAAATGGCCAGGATATTTTATTATTACGGCATATGATTTTAGCACATCATGGATTATTAGAATATGGCTCACCTGTGCAACCACATTTGCTAGAGGCAGAAATTTTACATCATTTAGATGACTTAGATGCCTCGATTCAGATGATTCAAACAGCTTTAGAAAAAACAACGCCTGGAGAATTCTCAGAGCGTATTTTTGGTATGGATCGCCGTAATTTTTATCGTCCATCAGTTGACTAAAATAAAGGATTCTTGAGACTTAGGAGGCTTGAGAATCTTTTTTTATAATTTCTTGATTTTATCTGCAAAATAATGTGAAATACTAAGTTAAGGGGGAGGCACCTTATGAGTAATCAATTATCTGAACTTTTAAAGCCTAAGTTATTGATAGATTTTGAACAAAATAAATTATCTGAATCATTGACTGATGCTATAGAATATTTGACTAATTTTCCAGGCCAAGCTTTTAATTTAAAGTTATTACAAGAGATAACCTTAGTTTTTGAAAATTGTGATCAAATGGTTCTTAAAGCCGATAAGATATCTTATTTTGGTTTAAAAGATTTTAGTATTAAGCCTGCTTTAAATGATTTTTTTGTCGTGACTTTTATTTGCTTTTCACAACAGTAGATGCTTTAGAATTAATAGTCAGACTGAAAAGACGTTCAGACTTGGCTTATTTTGAAGTTAAGTATTTGTTAAGACAAATTCAACGTTATTTTATATTTTGGGATCCACGATCAAATGATCCTGCAAATAATCGTGCACAAAATCAAGCCGCAATCTATCAAGATTTGGCACAAGGATATCGCCAAGTGACCTTAGAAAATGCAACACTTAGGATGGATTTTATCGGGCAAGATAGTGATTTATTGTATGCTTTTATTACAGATTATCAACAAGATTTTATGGAGTTTGTTAAAGCTAATAGAGCTCAGCGTAGCTAAATCTAGCTGTAAGGGATATGTTTGGTAATGCTTTGACCTAAAAACTTTATTCTTTATGACCATCATTTTTTTAGTGAGATGGTTATTGACATTTATTTTTGTATATAAATTTAAAATCTGATTTACTATGTTTTTCATAAAATATAAATTTACTTTTAGAAATATACTTGTATAAAAATATATTCTGTATTCAAGGTAAGCTAAGGCGCATTTGAAAACTTTACAAAGGTTATATTAATTGAGTATGTAATTTTTAGGATTGCTAGAATTGTTAGCAGTCCCAATTTTTTTGCAAAAACAGGTATATAAAGTTATTGAGCTTAACTTTTTAAAATAAAAAAACCCTCTTACTGAATTGGCTATAATGCCTTCTAAGTATACAGATGAAATATATAAAATCATCGTATACTTG
>ERZ791897.1214-NODE-1214-length-12908-cov-69.468218_pt1 | contig 12908 bp, 17 predicted proteins | sample MGYA00510152_ERZ791897 | MGnify/ENA primary metagenome ERZ791897 (study PRJEB30046, sample SAMN00792050) | human gut metagenome | study: EMG produced TPA metagenomics assembly of the A metagenome-wide association study of gut microbiota in type 2...
ACAGCGACATCCAAACCACCGCCAGATATTATTTGAAGCCCGATCTGAGCGTCCTAAAGGACATGCAGAAAGCGTGGCAGAAACTCATATTGACCTGCTGATAGCATTCCGTAACCCTTGAACGGCAGATCTGGCATGGGCCTTACGGCATGACAGTACATCTCGCCAAAGTCGGCATGATGGCTTTCGCCTTTGGCAACACGTCCTTCACGTCCAGCATCAATACCAACGGCCAGACCGTGAATGAGACGATGGTCGCCGGTTTCCTGCCGGAGGATGAAGGCACGATACTGCTGGAAGGCGTGAACGGGCAGCATGGAGCCTTGTCCTTCGACTCTGACGGCAAGGTCACGATCAGCGGCAGCATGAACAGCGGATACTATTTCCGCGTCTGCGGCTGCTGGCCGGTGAAATAGTTTTCCGTAACCCAGCAATGGAAGCCGCCGTATACTAATAACAGCCTCACTCTGTGTCGGGTCGGACGCGTCGTCACGGTCAACGGCAACGTCAAGTTCACCGGCAGTGGACAGCAGAACTACGCGATGGCGGTTGAGACCATCCCAGAAGCGTTCCGTCCGCTCGCCGATCAGAGCATCATATCGTTCCCGTCCTGCGGTTTCAGCCTGCTCGTCATGCGTGACGGGACAGTGCAGATGCTAGGCGACCCGAAATCCGCCTACTCCACGGCGCACGGCTGTTGGCTGACGGCCTAGACGAATTCCACGCCATCGGGCACCGGAATGATCTTCGGGAAGCATTGGACGATATCGGACGAACCCAAGCCTCCGATAAGCGTCACCGACCCGTCAGCGTTCCACCTCGCCTGTTTGCTGTACGCTGCGCCAGCCACGTTCGCGACGCACCCAAGACCGACCGTTTTAGAGGGCTTCACGCCCGCTTCGAACAGCCAGACACGGTAATCGCCGACTTGCACAGTGCTCCGGAACGAAGACAGGTCCACGAAAATCAGACCGTCTTTGACCGTGATGGTGTTAGAAGCGCCATAAGAAGCCGGAACGAACGATGCAGTATTCTGCCAATTCAGCTGGCACGGCTGGGTTACGGAAAGCTATCCTCATGGGATCGGATAGCAGAGCGAGCCGACACAACCCTGATTGCTGCCAGCGGCTCCCATGTTCGCGCATCGGATGGTGCCGTTCGGATTGACGACGAGCATTCTCGACGTCTGCCCGTTCGACACGCACACCATTCCATTGACCTCGATAGGCGGGCACAGTTCGGCGGGCAGCGTGTATTCGCATTGCACGCTGTCCCAGCTGCCTCTACCGAAGGAACCGGAGTATTTGACCAGCATCATCATGCCGGTGCGGATGACCGTGAAGCCCTTCGCGTTATACAGGGTTACGGAATCCCACAAAGCCCCCCTCGGCGTGAACAGGCGCACCGGCGTACCGACCGTGATGCCGTCAAGCGGGATGCGCCACAACGGCATGTACGCGTCAACCGCGCCGGACAATATCTTCCCTGACGGAATGGTCGGGTCGGCGGCGGCAGTCGCATTCGGCGAACCCTTCAACACGACCAACTCCACCAGCTCATTACCGTTCTTGGGGTTACGATTGTAATGCGCGCAAATGATGTCATTGCGTTTCATACCCTGCGACCCGTTGGAAATCGTCACCGATTCCGCCGACGTGATATGCCAGTCCAAGCCCTGTATCGACGCGCAACCAGTGCCGACCGTCGCCCTGTTGGACGAACTCATCGAACACTTGAACGCGTCGCCCCAGTCGAACACCACGTCAGACTTCGAAAACTTGGCCTGATGGATGATCGCCTTGTCCTCGCTTGAAATATGAGCCGTGCCGGCCTTGCCGTCAACCAGTTCGATGGTCACTGTCCAACCTCCTTCAACCATGCTTCAAACGAAGCGTCATCCTGCTGCATGAACGTCATGAACGACGCATTGCATTGGGAACACAATTCGTAAATGTCAGGTGCCACATCATCTGCGATGCGGGTCGCCTTGCCAGCCGAATAGCGGCGCACGGTGTACCATTCACGAGCCTCCGTATCGCCAGCGGCGACATAGGCGGTCTTGCCGCACTTGTCGCACACGTACTTCGAGTAACCGTCAGACTTCACTAGCCTATCCTTTCAAACATGGAACAACCAAGCGAAGGCAACTGCCTCCACGTGCCGCCGAAATCAACGGAAGGGTCAACGCCCGTCGTGTTCATCACCACATAGCCAATCGGGAACACGGCCTTCCCGGAAGCGCCGTCGCCGACATGCGCGCTGATGACGCCATCCACGCTCACGATCGAGGAACCGTCCACCTTCACGCCGCCCAACACGTCCGTGGACGCCTTCGGCAGCGTGTAGGCGTTCGCGCCCCGTTCGACCGAAGCGAGCTTCGACCGTTCGGAATCGGTCATCATGCCCGACTTGGCGCTGTCGGCCACGCTCTTGGCCGCATCGGCGACGTTCTTCGCATCCTCGGCGGTCTGATTCGCCTTGCCGATCTGCGCCGCGAACCCGGAAGCCGTCCTGTTAGCCGACTCGGCAGTCTGTCTGACGGAATCCAAATCCTCGGAATCGACCTCAGCGTTGATCGTGCCGCCTGAAATCGACAGTCCACGGCCAGCCGTCAAAGACACGCCACCGCCAGCCGAACCACCGGAAGACGAAGAACCGGAATAGTTCGCATTCGCCGACTGCACCGGCAGTCCGACCTCGAACGTCGAAGTCAAAATCCCGGAATCGATTTTCACGATCCGCTTCGTCACAACGGCGGTGACGTTGACGCCGGAAGACTGATCCGCCGCAACAATCTTGTCATCCACACGCAGACCATCGCCGACCTCATCGGACAACGTCACCTCGACCGAGCCACCGGTCTGCAATTCCTGCAGATGCTTCTTCGTCTCGGATTGCAGCGTGGACAAATCCGCATTGGAATAGTCGTATGTGGCGCATACTTCATCGGCGCCAACGAGCGTCTGCGTCTGACTCACCACGCCGGTTGCATCCGCGAAATAATTAACCACCAGACGGTTCTTGAGCTCCTGCGGGCCAAGGCCGATAAGATGATTCACCGCGCGACGGTTGGTTTCGGCCTTGAAATCCACAAGGTCAGAATCGATCGTGTTGGTGATGGTCTGCACCGGCACGATACCAAGCAGGATCTTGTTGCCAGACACTTTGAAATCAAGCCTGCGGCCACATGATGCAAGCAATGTGCGCAAGCCGGTGTAGGCGTCCACATAACGTGGATTCTGAAACATCCAATTCGACAAAATGGAAGCATCGGAGGAATCGACAGTGAAAACCGTATCCAAGCCGATGCGCTTCAAAAGGTTTTTGAGGATGTCAGGCAGCTTGCCGGAGACTGTCAGGTAATCCTGATTCGCATCCGGCTGCAATATCTTCGCCGCCAACATGCCAGTCCACGATTGACCTATCCAGGTTGTCGTAGACATTCCTCCGGCGACGGACACGCGACGATCGACTATTCGGCCTCCAACATCACTTCCGTCAAGCCAGAAATACCAGCCACGTTCAATTTCCGGCGCATCCGGATCATCGATGGTCAGTTCGAAGTCGTTTTCGTCCGTGCCGCAAGCCCAGTCCAACGTCACCTGCGATACGCTCGCATGTGGCGTCAGCTTGCCATCGGCGAGGATAACGTCAGCCAAGGCACACCTCCAGAAACGTCAAACATGGTCAAATCGATGCCATAATTGCCGGAAACCGTCAACAGCGAATCTCCGGACGGTATCGGCTCGAAAACATACGAGCCGCTTCCACTGCCGTTCCCGCGAACGCCCTTGTCGAAAACATCCGAAACGTCGCCGTTTTCGGCTGTCAACGTTATCGACTTCCGCAATCCAGTGGCCGACAGCGACACATGACCGCCTTCCGGCACTGTCACATCAACCGCGTAAGTGTTGCCGCCAATCTGAAAAGACGGGTTGACGCAAGGGCCGAAAATGACCGCAGTGAACTCAGCGGCCTTGCCGGTCGGATTATGCACCGTCAAAGCGATTCTTGATGGAGCCAAATCGGTCGGCAAGTCCAGTGGAAGGTCAATCTGCGAGCCGGTGCCTGCCGTCATCGGAAAGAAATGCTGCACCGGCAGCGCGCGACGCCAGACGCCATCGCACAAGACGACCGTGTAGTCAGTCTGCGCATAGGCCGGCCAAGGCACCAGACCAAGCGATGAGCCGACGACATACGCCCTCTGGGACCATTCGCCGTCGACGGTCAACATGCCTGGCGTAACGGCCTGCACGTCCGAATCGAAAGCCGTCTGCACCATGTCCAATCTTGACGGATCCGTGGTGCGGACGGTCATTTTCGCCGTCGAAGCGTTTCTGCTCACCGATTTGATGCCGCGCGTGGCTAGCGTGTACGTCCATGCGTACCCTCGCATTTCCTGCAGGTCAGCCACCCACAGATCATCGGCGTTGAGGTCGATGACCGTGCCATCATGCGACGTGTACTTAAGCTCGCGCATATCTGCGGATCAACCTCCCCAAGTCGCGGTCGCTCATTGTCGAATCTCCTGCAGCAGTGGAGATGATCGCGCCGAGATCATTGTGCAGACTTGTGATCGCAGCAACGACGGCACGCGTATCCACCTGCACGGAAACATCCGGCATGCTGTGACTTGTCATGAACGCCTCTCGTGGGATGCGCATCTCGTTGATGGCGCGCATGGTCTCAAGCCCGTAATAGTCGACAGCGGCAGCCCTGTGCGTGTACTCGCCCGCAGCGAGACGAGCGTTGAGCAGATACACGCTGTCGCTCAAACCATTGCCGGGCGCCCACGCCGGATCCACGTAGCCGGAGAACATGCCACCTCCGGCGAACTGCTGGAAGTGGCCATCGGTGAACATTCCACCGGTGTAGCCACCCTCCTTCTTCGTCTTCTCCGTGACGGTGAAGCTCTTGTCCGCAATCTGATAATTCTGGATGCTCCGCAAGGTCGCGGAAGCATGGTCAGTGATCCTGACCGTGAAGTGCTTGTCGCCGATAGTCTTACGGTTCACGGAATCCACTTTGCTGGACGCCTTGTCGGAAGCGTTCAGCGTGGTCTTCTTGTTATTCAGACGCTTATTGTTTACCGCATTGATCTTGCTGGACGCATGGTCAGAAGCGGTAAGGACCATGTTCTTGTTGTTCAGCTTCATGCCGTTGACGGCATTGATTTTGCCGCTGGCCTTGTCCGTGGCGTCGAGCTTCGCGGTGCCTTTGGCGTTGTTGACCGACCTGACATTGTCCTTCGCCTTGTCGGCCTTGCCGGACGCCTTGTCCGTCGCGTCAAGAGTGGCCTTGCCTTTGGACTTGCTCGCGGATTCGACGTTCTTCTCGGCATTCTTGGCCTTGCCGGACGCCTTATCGTCGGCATCGAGCTTCGCTGTGCCCTTAGCCTTATTGACCGAATCAACGTTTTTCTTCGCATTATCGGTCTTCGATTTGGCCTTGGAATCGTCAACATCAAGCTTCGCCTTGTTGTTGTCGGCGGTCTTCTTGATATTGTCGATGGAAGCCTTGATGCTATCGGAACTCAACCCCCAACGGTCTGCCAAGGCGTTAGCGGCCTGTTCGCTCATGCTCGAGGCTTCGGCCTGCCGGATGATCGCGTCACGAGCATCCTGGAGCACGCCGTTCGCACGCTCGATCTCACCGCTGCTAAAACCGGTGCTCTCGCCCTGCTTGAGAATCTTCTCCGCAGCGTTCTGGGCGCTGCTGGCGATGTCCTCCAAAGCCTGCTTGGTCTTGGTGCCCTGCTCTGAAAACCTGTCAAGCAGATTCCCGCTCTGGTCGAACACCACGCCATTATCCTTGCAGGTGTCGGACAGTTCGCCGATCTTCTGGTTCAGCTGGTCGACCGCCTGGTCTGCAGTCAGATTGCCCGACTCCAAACCAAACAACGCCTGAACCAGATCGTCGATTCCCTCGGACGCATCGGAAGCGGAATCAGCGAGATCCTTGTTCGCGCTGGCAGCTTCCTTCGCTGCCGATGCAGACTTGCCGTCAGCATCCACCGCGTTCTTGGCGGCCTTGCTTTTCTCATTGGCCTTCTTGGAAGCATCATCGTAGGCCTTTGATTCCTCTTTCAGTGCTTTCTTGATGGCGGCTGCCGCAGTTCCGCCAATGCCGGGCTTGTCGATTTCCTTGATCTGCTTGTTGACGCGCTTCAACGCGGCTTCGTTACCCATGGCGGCGCTGGTCATGTCGGTCAGGCTGATACCAGCCTTGTCAAGCCACGTGGTCAACTTGACACCGCCACTGCTCATATCCTGATAGGCTCCGGCGATGGTCTCGCTGATGTTGCTGCCGGATTCCAGAGCCGACTGCAATTGCTCGACGGCTTCCTTGGCCTTCTGCTGGCGGCTGATGAAAGCCGATAACGCCACGCCGGCCACCGTCAGGGCGATGCCCCACGGGCCGCCAAGCAGGTTCATGACACTGCTGCCGACCGCCTTGAAACCAGCCGTCTTCAACTGAGCCTTGGAAGCGGACGTGCCGAACGCCTCCATCTGCTCGGAAGCGCTCATCGAAGACCCCTTGAACAGGTCGAAAGCGGTCTGCGCGGATCCAAGCGCAGTCTTGACACGTTGAATCGGATCGATGGCCAGACCGATGTTGTTAGCCATCGTGCTGGTGCTGCCGTTGAGATTGCCCGCGGCCTTGTGCACGGCTCCGAACACGCCGGCCAATGATGCCATGACCACGATGGTCTGCTGCGCTCCGGACGGCAAGCCGGCGAACGCGTCAACCAGCGTATCCAAGCCCTGCACCATCTTGCGCAAAGGCCCCTGAGCGCCCTCGCCTACGGAAATCATCAAGGATTCCATCGAACCACTCAGATTCTCCAGATCGCCCTTGAGATTGTTGTTCTTCGCAGCGGCCTGCTCGGCGGCGTACCCGCTTTCGGATACGGCCTTCGTCCACTTGTTGACACCGGACTCGCCCGCCTCGTACAGGTAGTTCGCGGCCTTGATCGCGTAACTGCCGAAGATGGTCGCGTTCGCCTGATTGCGCTGCTCGTCAGTCAGGTTCTTTTCGGCCTTCTGCAACTGTCCGGCGAAATTCGCCATGCCGACGAAATGGCCTTGAGCGTCATATGCGCTGATTCCCAGTTCCTTCATGGTGCTGGCCGCTTCGGCGGACGGGGCGGCCAGCTTCATCAGCATACTGTTCAACTGGGTGCCGGCCTCGGCGCCGATGGTACCGTTCTGTGCGAACAACGCCAAAACGCCGGTGGTCTCCTGAATGTTCATCCCGAAACTGTTCGCCTGCGCGCCGCAATTGTTCAACGCCTCGCCGAAATCGGAGACATTGCCGACCGCCTTGCCTGCGCCAGCCGCCAAAGTATCGGCCACCTGGGAAGCCTGAGACCCCTTCAGGTGGAACATGCTCAACGCATTGGCCATGTATTCGGCGGCATCCCCAACGGCCATTCCATCGGACGCGGCCAGATTCAAAGCGCCAGACAAGCCGCCAGTGAGAATATCCGTGACGCTCATGCCGGCCTTGCCGAGATCATTGATCGCGTCGGCGGAATCCGAAGCGGAATAAACCGTGGAAGCTCCGGCCTCGATGGCGGCGGCACGCAACTGATCCATTTGGGCGCTGGTCGCGCCGGTGTTCGCCTGCACGGTGCTCATCTGCTGGTCGAAGTCTGCTGCCATCTTGACTGCGGCCACGCCGAAAGCGGCCACGGCCAAACCTGCTGCGGTCATGCCGCTGGCGATGAGCGCGGACTTGCGGCCTGTGTTCTCCATGCCGGATGCGACTGTTTTCGCAGTGCTTCCTGCGCGGGTCATCGCCGCCTCATAGGAGGCTGTGTCTGCCATCAAACGGATGACGATGTTCTTGCTCTCCGCCAAAGCATCCTCCAAAAATCAGGTCAAATGCGCCACCAAGGCGTTCGCGGCCGGATTGTCCATGCCATTCGCATCAGTCCACCGTTTCATGGCCTGCTGCATGTGCGCAGTGGCCCAGCAGACGCTGGTTTCGGCATGCAATGTAAGTTCACCCTTCGGGTCTTGGCAGATCGAGCGAGGCAAACCACACATGGGGCATAATGACCGTTCGTATTCAGCCAACGAGCGCATCCAATTGCGTTCCGTCTCATCCCATTCGACCTCATCGCCCTCACTCGGGCGCCAGCCCATGAAACGCTTATAGCTGATGCCGAGCTGGCGGCAGATCTTAAGATCCTCGACTAGTTGCGGAGAACCTGCGAGGCGAGGTCGAATGCCGCTTTTGGGTCCGCTGCGGTGCCGTTCAGTTCGGCGATGGCCTGCCAGATCGGCGTGAACTGGCCATCGGTGAGTTCGTCGAACAGGCCACGCCACGCCTGTTCGGTCTTGTCCTCGTCGGCCACCGGCTTGCCGCCGATGGTCGCGGAATCAAGCATGAGCGGCAGTGCCGCAGCGGCGGTGCCGAACATGTCGTTCGTGCCGTTGTCATTGCGATGCGCGGCCAATGCCTGCGCCCACTTGCTTACCGGCAATGCCCGCAACGTGAGCTTCAATGTCTCCGCATCCGCCTGTTCGCGTAGCTCTTCGATGCGCCGCGCGGTGGCCTTCGCCTGCCGGTTCGTCCCAGCCTCCGTGACTTGCTCACGCGTGGCCTCCTCGGCCAGCGCATCACCCAATCGCGCAATGTCCTCGGCGACCTGCTGGTTGAGAATGACATCGACCTCCATGATACGCCTGGTGACCTTAAGCATAAAACATTCCTTTGCCTTGAAAAACCATGCTCCCCTTCTTCAAAAAGAAAATCCAGCACCGGAGAAAGGGGTGAAAGTCCGGTGCTGGAAGAATCAATCAGGCGACCTTCACGTTCTCCGCCCAGCCAGGAGCTCGGACGGAGAAATTGACCTTGCTGCGCAGCACGCTGTTCGCGGCGATCGCCACCTTGGCACTCATGCCGATACGGACCGCATACACGTTCACCGTATCTCCGGCGACAAAAGTCGTATCCGTCTGCTTGCCATAGCGGCGCACGAAGTAGCCTTCCGCCCCCTCGGTCAACGTATCCATTGCAGCGTTTTGAGCGGAATGCGAAGTGTTCGTGTTGTCGATGACCTCGATGCTCGGGCCGCTGATCTTCTTGCGACCGGGATTCTCGTAATCCTGCGCGCTGTTCTCACGCTGGTCGGAAATGGAATCCTGCGACGGCGAGCACGACCAGCCGCCCAGGGTGACGTAGTTGCTCAGGTCGGTGCCGGCGCCGATCTCTGCAGCGGTCGGCTTCTGGATGTTCTTGATGGACGGCACCCAGATCGTGTTGACCAGACCGTCCGCCGGTGTGGAAGGAACTTCGGTTCCCAGAGTCAAAACCATGACTCCTCCTTAAATATTTGGGTCACATGCGTGACCAGTTGAATTTGAAAGTCAGAAGACGGCACTGGTAAAGCAGGCTCGTTTCCTCTGCGGTAAGCCCGGCCGCGTAGGCGCCGGAATCGGAGAACAGAGTCAGACAGCCGGTATCGAACCCCTGCGCGACGAACCGTTTGCCAGCAAGTCCTGGAATCATGAGGTCATCGGCCAGCACGTTGACGGAATCGGCCGTAGTGCTCACGATGCGCACCGTCAAAGTGCCGATGCCGCAATGCACATGCTGCGTTTCGCCGACAATGTGACCGTTGGTCGTGACCGTCTCAATCACCCACGGCGGCTTCTCCGTAGGCTTAGGCGCCGTCTGCCTGTACACGGCCCAGCCCGTCGCCGGCTTCGGGATATGATCGAGAATCGTGGCGGTCAACGTCATGATCGACTTCATTCAGACCACCTCCACGGCGGCACGCGCCACGTATTCCGCAAGCTTCGGCAATTCTTCCTCACCATGCTCGTAGAACCGATGCGTTCCACCGCCTCTCGCGGTGCCGAAGAACGCGATGTTCGCGAGCGAACCCGCTCCGCCCTTGGTTGGGCCTATCTCGGCGGTGATACGCCCAGCACCCTCCGAAACGGTGTAGGTGATCGGGATACGCCTGAATGCGGCATTGCCGGAACCGTTCAGGTCGTCGCGAATCGAGTTCTTGACGTTCTGCGCGCCCTTCTTCACCGAAGCGGAGATCAAGGCGCGGCGAGCCACGCCCTTGGCGAGCAGCGCATCGCCGAAGGCCGTCAACTGCGAAACGTCGAACAGTCCGCTCATGAGTCCTCCTTCACGTTCCAACGGCAGGCGGTGGCGTGCGTCTTCTCGCTTTGAGGCGAGACGAGCCTGAGCCGCCTGCCGGCGAGCAGCGGATTAGCGGATTCCGTGACTTCCACCACGTCACCGGCGCGAAGGCCTGGAGTGCCATATGGAAAATGCACGTACAAAGACCAGACCAACGAGACGGCGCCCATGGCTTGGGCCGCGCTGCCTTCGGTCTGCTCGCTGGCGAGGCCGCCGCTGGTCTGCACCTTGCAGCTGCCTTCGTACACCTTCTCCTTGCCGGTGGTCGGCAGTCCCGTGGCCGAATCCGTTGTGGTGTCTCCGATGCGGGTGACGACGCACTGGTCGGTCATGAGGCTTTCGGCCATCTGGCGCAGTTTCGGAAGGGCTCCGATGAGAGGTGCCATGCTTGGCATGTCAACCTCCTCAGTAGTCGTAGGGGTAGTGCGGCAGCGGGATGACCACGGGTTCCGGAGCGATGACCGCCGTAGCGAGATCGCTGCTGACGCGTTTCAGCAGCATGTCCCATTCCTCGTCAAGGATGGAGATCTCGCCGCGACTGCGCGAGCTGTCGATGCTGGTCTGCATGTTACCGTCGTCGATCTGCAGCATGGTGCTGCTCACGCCCTCCGGGTTGAGCGCCTTGCGTGCGACGGCTGCGGATTCCACTTCGATGACGGTTTCCTGATATCTCGCGTCCGCGCACCATTCGTCCAGCACTGGGATGCGGTTGCGGATCATCATTTCGGCGCGGCGGAGCCATTTCCCGATCTGCCTGCCTTCGGTGCTGTCGGAGGCGATGTCGCGGCCGAGTTCAACTGCGACATCGTCGATTTGCGCCCAGGTCATGGAATCACTTCGCGATGATACCGGCGTTGCGCAGGCTGGCCAGCAAAGCGTTGATGGTGGCCATCTCCTGACCTGCGGTGGCGTCACTCACCGCAGCAGCCTGCTTGGCGGGCATGCCGGACAGCACCGTATCGAGCGGCTTAGCTGCGCCGCCCGGCTGCGGCACATACACCGCGCTTGCCGGGATCATGTTCTCGTGACGTCCGTTCGTGGTCTCCTTCATCATTCACCATCCTTCTCACTGGTCTTCTTCTTCGGCTTCGCGGCGTCGGCGACCGTACTCGGTTCGTCGGCCTGCACCTCGGCCACCGTGTAGCCGTGACGCTGGAAATAGTCGGACGGATCCACGTCGGTCTCACCGACGCCACCGACGAAGGTCACGCCTGCGGTGACGCCGTTGTACTCATTATTCGGAGCTTCGATTCGCCACATCATGATCACCTGACCTTGATCTTACGAAGCACGGCCGCAGCCTTGGTGGCCTTCAATGCGACGCCGACCGGACCAAGCTCGACCTCGCCGCGATGCACTGCGCCCGGCTGGGTGAAGTCAGGCAGCCAGGTCTTCACGAGGGTGCCGTCGGTGGTGGTGATGCCGCAGAAGCCGTCCAAGCCAACGCGGTACGCGTACAGGCTAGTGGTGCCGTCTGTGGCGATGGGGATGATCGGATCGTTGCTGCCGGCCTTCTCGCCGGCGTCGGCGAAGAGGATGCCGCCATAGGATTCGCGGCTGATCGGACGGCCGTTCGCGTTGGCGAGACCATCGATCGGTTCGCGCACGTACATGCTGGTGCGGCGCACCATGGCACGGACGCGGGCAAGGGCCTTCTTGTTGCCGACCACGATGGTCGGCGTGCCGTCAAGCAGGTCAAGGAACTCGTCGAGCGTGTCGATGGCCTTGTTGCCCTTCTCTCCTTCGAGGTCGGTCCAGTCGTAGGTGCCGGAGGTGGGCTTCATCTCGGTGCTTGAGCCGGTGAGCGCCTTGTCCAGGCCGTCGAAGGCCTTATCGTTCACGCCAACGTCGCCGTTGATCACGGTATCCTGGAACAGGGTTATCGCGGCCTTCACCTTTTCATTGATGTTGCGTGTCACCTCGTCGGATCCCTTCGGGCCGATGTTCGCGAGGATTCGGTCGATCTCGAAGGCGCCGCCGAGCACGGCGAGTGTGGTGCTGTACTTCTTGGTCGTGGTGGTGCTCGGCGAGTATTCCGTGTTGATGGCGCGGAATTCGGCGGTGGGCTGGGTCTCCTGTCGACGGTAGGAGTAGTCGAGTGTCGCGCCGCCTCCTGCAGGGTTCACGGCATCATCGAAGATGAGGGAATCGAGGATGACGCTGGATTTTCGAAATTCGTCGATGACGAAGGGGTCGTAGTCTTCGAGGGCGTTGTTCTTCGCCTCTGCGAGAGTGACAGCCATAAGGTTGTCTCCTTCCTAAGGAATCGGTTACTTGTAATATGCGGAAATGGCTTCGGAGAGACTGTGCGGCTTCGGGTCGCCGCCCTTGCCCTGACTCGGGTCGGGCTTGACGTTCGGCTTGTTCTGCACGTTGACGAGCTTCAGCAGGCTGTCCGCGTCGGCTTCCAGCTCCTCGCGAGTGGATCCCTGCAGACGTTCCGCCAAGACCTTCGGCAATTGCTTGTCGACGGCGACCTCGTATCGCAGTGCCCTCGCGGCATTGCCGTTGTTGGACTTCTCCAGGATGGCGATCCTCTCGCTGGCCTTTTCCGCGTCGGTCTTGTCGCGATCCTCGAACTCTTTGATTCTGGCGTTCGCGGCGGCGAGCTGTTCGCGCAGCGACTTGTTGGCCCTGCGCTCGTTCTTGAGCGCGGTCATGCCGTGTTCGCCGAGCTTCTCGTCGCCTTCGCCGCCGGTATTCGCCTGTGGGTCGGATTGCGGCGGCTCCGGCTGCGGCGG
>ERZ791897.1216-NODE-1216-length-12891-cov-3.115223_pt1 | contig 12891 bp, 9 predicted proteins | sample MGYA00510152_ERZ791897 | MGnify/ENA primary metagenome ERZ791897 (study PRJEB30046, sample SAMN00792050) | human gut metagenome | study: EMG produced TPA metagenomics assembly of the A metagenome-wide association study of gut microbiota in type 2...
TCAGGATTTAATGTCCTTTGGAATTTTTATCGTAGCATTACTTACGTTCATTTTTAAGAACAAAAAGTAAAAAAGTTACGGACATAGAAAAACCGCCCCACGACTTTCCCGAGTACGGAGCGGATTTTTCTTAACCTAATCGGCAACCCACCTTGTTGCGGGTGCATCCAAGAAGCGAGTCCGTAGGACGATGCTGATTGGCTCATGCACGCCATGCGATAGTGCCCCAAGAGGCGTAGCCGATTGGATTGGCACGAACCGCTTAGGCGGTTGTCTTTTCTATATCTAATATACCACAGATTATATGGCTTAGCAAGTTTTAAGGCTGGAATTTGAGCGAACGCTCAAACTCCAGCCTTTTTTGTTCATAAGGTCAGTATGATGATTCCAACCTCATGAACTGCCAGGCAAGCGGTTGGGAGCATTGCTTGGCGGAGTATGATGATTTATAGGAAAAACAGTTGTTATCCTGCTATGACAGCACCTGACGCAGCAGCTCCAGCGCGCTCGCTTCGCTCGCTTTGTTCGTGCCCAGCTCACCGCGGAAGGCACGCGCAAGGATGGACTTCTTCATCAGGTCGATGCTTGCCAGCGCCTGCTCCGCAGCCTGCTGTGCTGCGCGCTCGCGTGCCAGCAGATCGTCGATGAGGCGCACGATTTCGTGCTGTTCTGGGAGGGATGGACACTTAAATTTAATTTGTTTAAGTTTGTTTGCATTTACGCCCGGTTGAGCAATACCAGAACTAAAATCAGTAATTTGTCGCCAATAATCTTCTGATTGCATATACCCATACAAGTAGTTATAATCAAGATTTTTATCAACAACCTTTAATCTAATTAAGAAAGAGGCAAAAACCGCTTCAACATCATCACAAATTAAATAACTTTTACCAGTTGTCGCACCTGTTCTTGCAATCATTATATCTCCTATTTGAACAGCATACTGTTTCATTCCAGCTTCATCAATAGGACACCAAGGAACTTCATCCCAATCAACTTTATTATCTTGAATATCAGTTATTCGCAAAAATTTCGGTCCAACTTTTTCCCAATGAGCCTTTTCAGTATAACCATATTGAGATACCGTAAATTTACCAAAATTACTTTCTTCCCAACTTTCATCGCTCACGCCGTTTTCCCGACGCCACTGCTTTGTCAGCTCTCCCGTAAATGCATTGTGCAAAATTGCTGCCTTGCGCACGGCAAAGCTGTCGGCAACATCCTGCAGTCTTTCCTTCGCTTCATCCAGCTTGGCTAAAAGCTCTTCAATGCGCTCAACGATGCGTTGCTGTTCGGAGAGCGGAGGGAGAGGGAAAGCACAGCTTTCCATTTTGCTCTTATTGACAATAGCAATAGTAGTTGCAGAAGCCATCGAAAGCAAATCCTGAACGAAATTCTCCGTACAAAGATAATAATACAGGCATAGACTATTGATTTTAGGTATAGCAGAATTTATCTGTTGATTGGTGGTACCCTCGCACATCAAATACCCACACTTACCAATACTGCCAATACAACATACTGCGGTTGAATTTTTAGGTATGATTCGAGAAACGTTTTTACCTTCTTCACTTAAATACTCAGACGCATCATACGTTAATCTTCCTTGATCTAAATCACTAGGTTTATAAAAAGGAAAATTTCCACCATAATACTCAGGATGTTTTTTGCTGGGTGTTCCACCAGTAACAATTTCAGCTATCGCTCCTAGCCTCACCCACACCCAATTCTCCGGCACCTCATAAGGCTGTTCCTCCGCAGGCACCAGCGCCTGCTGCAAGCGTTCTTCTATTGTCAATGCTGTCTTTTTCTTTGGCATTGCCAGCTCTCCTTTATAAGCAAACATTATATTGCTTTAATCTATAATTTATGATAAAATGTTTTCGACAACCGGTTCACGGGGTGGGATTGCCTTCATTCTCTACGAATGGAGGTGATGTCTATGGTATATTTCAGCTTTCAGGATTTAATGTCCTTTGGAATTTTTATCGTAGCATTACTTACGTTCATTTTTCAGAACAAAAAGTAAAAAAGTTACGGACATAGAAAAACCGCCCCCTGACTTTGGCGAGTTCGGAGCGGATTTTTCTTAACCAACTTGGCAACCCACCTCTGTGGGCGGTTGTCTTTTTCTATGTCTAATATACCACACAATTCATAGCTTTGCAAGTTTTGGATTGTGCAGAATGTAGTGAAAGGCTCCCCTCGGGGGGAGCTGGCGCCCGCAGGGCGACTGAGAGGGGTCTGCTGTCTTTATGCTTTCTTATAGTGAACCCCTCTCCGTCATCGCTACGCGATGCCACCTCTCCCCAAGGAGCGGCTCTTCCCTTTCTTCCTTCATCCTTCACTCTATTCTTATCTTTGCAAGCTCCTCAGCTCCTGCGCCACACTCTGCAGCAAATCCACGGCCTCCGCCAGCTTTTCCGCAGCCTCTGCTGCGCTTTCCGCCGGGTCCGGCAAATCCTCGTAATCGAGCACGCTATCATCCTTAATCAGGCCAAGGTCCAGACTGTTGCCCTTTTGCGCAATTTCCTCACGCGTAAAGCACTGCCAGCGCTCGTCCGCCACCTTGCTTCTGTCCTCTGCCGTGTAGGCAGCCTCAAAGCCAGCAAAGTCGCTCGCCTTCAGCGGGTTCGTCTTGCCGAAGGACGGCATATTGGTGCGCAAATCATAAAACCACACGGCCTTGGTGCTGTCCTTATCCGTTTTTTCGCGCGTAAAGAAAAGTACGTTGGTCTTGACACCCTGAGCGTAAAAAATACCCGTCGGCAGGCGCAGAATAGTGTGCAGATTGCACTTATCCATCAAGTCGACACGAATCCTTTCGCCGTCACCGTCGGCAAAAAGCACATTGTCCGGCAGCACTACGGCAGCGCGCGCCTTGCCGTCAGCCTTCAAGCTACGATAGATATGCTGCAGGAAGTTCAGCTGCTTGTTGCTCGTGGGATAGGTAAAGTCGTCGCGCGTTGCACGCTCGCCGCCTTTTTTCGTACCGAAGGGCGGATTTGTCAGCACCACATCATAGCCCTGCATCTCCTTGCCTACGTTGGAAAGCGTATCACCCAAAATAATTTTGCTCTGGATGTCATGCAGCATCGCGTTCATCAGCGCCAAGCGGTGCGTATCATGAACCAGCTCGCAGCCGGTGAAGGCCTGCGTATATTCAAACTCCGCCGTTTCCTCATCCAAATCAAAGAAATCGTTCGTCTGCTCACGCACAAAATTGCTTGCCGCAATCATAAAACCGAAGGTACCGCAGGCAGGATCGTTACAGCGCTCGCCGGCCTTGGGTGCCACCAGGCGCGTCATCACGTCAACCAGCACACGCGGAGTGAAGTACTGCCCGGCGCCGCTCTTCTTTTCGTTAGCGTTTTTCTCCAGCAGTCCCTCGTAAAGATTACCCAGTCCCTCCTCCTTCGCGCTGAACCAGTCCAGCTCGTCAATCGTCCTGATAATCTTTTCCAGGTTCTTCGGCTCGTCGATGTTCGTCGCCGCGCCCTTGTAAATCTCCTGAATGCGTCCCGTGCACCGCTCGCCCAAATAATCCAGCAAATTCTTATAAAAGCCCTTCAGCTCCAGGCCCTTGCGCGCCAGCAAATCATCCCAGCGATAGCCCTCTGGAATATTTTCCTCGCTGCCGGTTTCCTTGGCCATTTTCAAAAATAAAATATATGTCAGCTCCGTAACGTACTGATGATAAGTAATGCCGTCATCACGCAGCACGTTACACAAATTCCAGAGCTTTGCTACAATCTCCTGTGTATTCACGCAGTCTTGCCTCCATATTCATATAAATAACCATTGAATTCGCTCACGATATTATCCAAATCGTCGGCGAATATTTTTTGTGCGCGCGCATAACCGCCCAAGCGCTGCAATCGTTTGTCCTCCTTAAAGGCCTCCACGCTCAAAATATCCTGCTGCTGCATATAGCTGCGGATAATATCCAGCCACTTCTTCTGGGCAGGCGTAAATTTGTGGTTTTTGTTCAGCTTGTCAAAGGCACGGCTCAGCTGCGAATTTTTGCTCACCAGCTCCGTTCCCAGCATATAGCGCCTGATGAGGCTGATAATGCCTGCCACCATCGTGCTGTTCGTGTATTCCGAATAGGCATCGTTCAGCTGCAGCGCCGTAAAGCCGTTGGCATCGAGCGTCAGCAGCAGCTCCTTCAGCTGCGCCTTCGTCAAATCCTTCGGACGGGTGCAGATGATATGCAGGGCAGCAATTTCGTTGGCGTGGCTCTTTAAGTACGCCGCAAAATCGTTCAGGTAATCGCCGGGCTTGGTCTTTTGCGCACCGTAGCCGCGCGTATGGCTGGTAAGCTCATCCTTGCCGTCATAAATCATGCCGCCCATATCGCCGCCGGCCCGGTATTTTTCCAGCTGCTCCAGCGCCTCTTGGTGCTGCAGCAAAAGCTCCTTGGCCTTGGCGGCATCCGCCTTCTGCAGCTCGCCGGCAAAGGCTGCCGCATCCTTGCCCGTCGCCAGCACAAACTCCTTCTTCGTCTGCTCGTCCAGCTTATTCAGCTTGCGGCGCAGCTTCAAGGCCACCTGCTTGGCAATATCGGTAATCGTCTCCGGCTCCTCCGTTTCCGCCAGCTGCTTCAGCAAATCCTTCACGGAAATCTGCGGATTGGCAACGGCAGGCATGGTCACCACCGGCTGCAGGCTGTCATATACGCCCACCGGGTCATAAATCTCAAAATGATCCTTGCCGATTTTATCGCAGCGGCGCGTTGCGCGTCCCAGCATCTGCTCAAACAGGATACGCGATTTCACGCAGCGCATAAACACCAGCGTGGTAATCTCCGGTACGTCGATACCGGTAGTCAGCAAATCCACCGTCACCACAATGCTCGGGAAGCGTTCGTTCTTAAAGCGTTTGATTTTCTCCTGAATCTTTTTCTGGTCACCGTTGGCCACGCTGCCGGTAATCTTCATAATCGCGTCGCTGTCCAGATTATCCTTGGCATAAAGCTCCTGCAGCATGCTCACAATCATATCGGCATGCGTATCGGTAGCAGCGTAAATCAGCGTTTTGCCGTAGGTTTCCGGCGCGTCGGGATAAAGATTTTTTGCAATCTCCGCCAGCACCGCCCTGTTGAATTCGGGCACGATAACCTTGCGGTTGAACTGGTCCACATCAAGCTTCACATCATCGTCCAGATAGGCAGTGTCGATTTTGCCCGTCTTTTTATTGATATATTTAATAGTATCGCCCTTGTTTATTGTAATTCCCTGCTCGCTGAGCTTCGTTTTCAGCTGATGCGGTGCGTCATGGTCAATCAGGTAACCGTCCAGCACAGCCTCGCGATAACTATAGGTATAAACAGGCTCGCCGAAAATTTCCGTCGTCTGCAGGGCAGGCGTTGCGGTGAGCGCAATTTTTACCGCGTTAAAATAATCCAGCACATAGCGGTACTTACTCTGGTAATCGCGCTGGTCACGGTAAAGCTGCTCCGCCTCCGCCATTTCCTTATCCAGGATATAACCGCGGTGCGCCTCGTCGATGATGATTAAATCGTAATCGCTGACTGCGGGAATGCGGTCCTCGCTTTCGGCGTACATAATGCGCTTTATCATACCCTGTACGGTAGCAACGTGTACGGCGGTTTCCGCATCAATCAGCTTATCGGTAAGCTCCTTGATATTGTAAATCTGGTCCAGCGTCTGCAGACTTTCCAGCTTCACCTCTTTAAAGACATCCTGCGCCTGCACTCCCAAGGCATTGCGGTCAACAAGGAACAAAATACGCTTAAAGCGCTTCGCCTTCAAAAAGCGGTAAATCATGCCCAAAACCGTGCGTGTTTTGCCGGTGCCTGTGGCCATCGCCAGCAGCGCCGTCCGCTTGCCGCAGCGCACTGCATTATCCACCGCCTGCACAGCCTTCAGCTGATAATCGCGCAGATGCAGGCCGTTTTCATCCTGCAGGAAATCATACGGCAAAGCATCGAGAGCAGCGTTGCCCTCCGCAGTATTTTCCTGCAGCATTTCTTTTAAACCTAAGGGAGAAGGCCAGCCTGCCATAGCACGCGGTATATTGCCGCTTTGGCGCAAATCCGCAAACCAGATGCCGGATTTTGTCTGCAGCTGCTGCACATACGGCCTGCCGTTGGCAGCAAAAACAAAGGGCACCTTAAAATCCTGCCACTGACCGAGCAAATATTCCGCGTCACATTTTCTGATAGCACGCGCGTAATCCTTGCATTGGTAGCTGATGACACTGGAAATATCCGTGTCCCACTTTTTCGCTTCGATAATGCCCACCAGTTTCTCGCCGACGAAAAGCGCGTAATCGGCGTAGCCCTTTTCCTCGTTGCCCGGCACCTTGTCCGTAGGCCATTCGGCAATCGCCAGATTGCGTCCCTTGGCAGGACGGCAGCCCTTGCTGTAACGCAAAGCAGTGCTGTCCGCCTCCCAGCCTACCTGTCGCAGCTGCTCATCAATCAGGCAGCGTGTTTCCGCCTCTGTTTTCGGTCGTCTGTTGGCAGCCTGCAGGTTCGTTTTGCTGCGCTCCTGCTGCGGCAAAGGCACAGCCTTCTGCGCCTTCTCGTTATCCTGCTTACGCAGGCGCGCTTCCTCGGCCTTGTCCTTGGCAGTTTCGACAAAGGCTGCCTCTGCCTGCTCCGTCGGCAAATGATATTCCTGATGCTGATAGCTGTAATCGCCATACACCTGCATGAACCATTCGCACAGGCTGTACGCCTGCGGCAGCAGCAGCTTGGCCTTCTGCAGCGAATCCGTACCCTCGTGGCGCGCTTCGTTGCCGCCCAAGCGCAGGCGATGCATAATGCGTGCCAAATCCTCTGTGATATACTCTTCGTTTTCCAGCAGGCGAATTTTGTTTACCAGTGTATCCTTCATCTGATAAGGCATTGCTATATTGTCAAAGTCAAACATTTTATTAACGATATCTTCGCACAGCAGGCCCAGCTTAAAAAGGCAGGAGTTGGAATCACTGTACAGATAGCGCTCCGCGAACTCGCCTGTTTTTTCCAGACCGGGAAATTGTGTGCGTAAAAAGCTGAAGCCAGATGCCATAAAAACGGCCTCCTTTGAGCTGTAAAAATGATAATAATATATTTATATTCGCCTTGAAATAAAATTTACCTGCTGAATATCTTTTCGCAAAAGATCTTGCCGCTGCAATAAAAAAGCCGCCTGCCCTCCTGTACGAAGAAAGCAGGCAGTCCTTCGGTCCGCTAATCGCTATAAAGTAAAATAACCGCGCCAAGATTTCTCTTAGCACGGTTATCAGTTGTTATTTGAGCAATTCACGAACCATAACGTTAATACGTTTGCCATCTGCACGGCCTTTGGTTTTTGCCATAACTGCCGGCATTACCTTGCCCATATCCTTGGGACTTGTAGCGCCAACAGCAGCAATAACTTCTGCCACGATAGCCTTCAGCTCGTCATCGCTGAGAGCTTCCGGAAGATATTTTTTCAGTATAGCAATTTCTTCCTTAGCTTGGGCAACCAATTCGTCACGACCTGCTTTTTGGAATTCCTCAACAGAATCCTGACGCATTTTGACCTCTTTCATCAAGACAGCCAGAACCTCATCATCTGTAAGTTCCTTTTTGTCATTGATTTCAACATTTTTAATATTAGCACGCACCATGCGGATAACAGACAAACGCAGTTTACCTGCTTCCCTGTCCTTCATGGCCTGCTTCATATCAGCAGTCAATTGGTCTTTTATAGACATACAGCCCGCCTCCAATTATCTGGTTTTACGTTTTCTGGCTGCTTCGGATTTTTTCTTACGTGCAACGCTCGGCTTTTCATAGTGCTCGCGTTTTCTTACCTCAGAAAGAATGCCTGCCTTTTGGGTTGCTCTTTTAAATCTGCGCAGTGCGCTGTCTAAAGTTTCATTCTTGCCAACTTTAATTTCTGCCATCTGTTCTCCCTCCCTCCACACACTTAGGGAAGTGTATATGCAAATTAAGTTTCAGCCGTTGCCAGCTAAAAACACTTACTGATTAATTATACAAGAAAAGACAAGCATTGTCAAGGTTTAGCATGGGGGCCAACCCAAAGCTTTGCCGCCAATTACGTGAATATGTAAATGTTTTACTGTCTGACCGCCTTCATCGCCGGTGTTGATAACAACGCGGAAGCCTTTTTCGGCAATTCCGGTCTTTTCAGCGATCATTTTAACCTTGCCCAGCATGTATGCAACCAACTCGGGGTCCGCAGTAGTGATGTTAGCTGTGTGGTCCTTAGGCATCAGCAGCACATGAACCGGAGCAGCCGGAGCAACGTCATTGATAGCAATCATTTTATCATCTTCGTACACTTTGGTAGAAGGGATATCGCCCTTAATGATTTTGCAAAAAATACAATCCTCAGCCATTTCATGTCCCTCCTCTCATTTATCGTATCTAGTTATATTCTGTATTTATTTCTTTTATCCTGCTAAAGAAATAATTTTTTCACAAATTAATTCAATTCGCCCAGCAAAAAATCCTCTTTGATGCCGGTAATTTTTACCTTGACAATGGTATTCGCCAGCTCCGCAGTTCCCGGAACAACAACGCGCAGATACGGACCGCACAGGCCCTCCATATGCTCATCATCCACAGGCTGCTCGAACAGCACCTCCTCCACCTTGCCGACAGTGCTCTGCAGCATTTGCTGATGCAGCTCCTCGTCCACCTTCGCCAGACGCGCCGCACGCTCGCTCTTCACAGCCTCGTCCACCTGCTCTGGCATTTCGGCAGCAGGCGTACCCTTGCGCTTGGAATAAGGGAAGATATGCATTTTGGCAAAGCCGCATTTCTTGGCAAATTCCAAAGTAGTCGCAAAGTCCTCCTCGGTTTCGCCGGGGAAGCCCACGATAACGTCCGTAGTAATTGCCACATCAGGCACCTGCGCACGGATTTCGTTCACCAGCTCCGTAAAGCGCTTTGTGTCATAAGGACGATGCATAGCACGTAAAATCTTGTCGCAGCCGCTTTGCAGCGGCAGATGCAGGTGACGCTGCAGGCGCGGTTCTTCTGCCATCAGCTGCAGCATGCGCGGTTCAACCTCCACGGATTCCAAAGAACCGAGGCGCACACGCTGCACGCCTTCAACGCTCAGCGCTACCTTTACTGCGTCATACAAAGTAACGTGCTTGCCTTCCTTCGCCAGCTCCTTGCCGTAGCAGCCAAGGTGAATGCCGATGAGCACAACCTCCTTGTAGCCTGCGGCAACCAGCTTGCCAACCTCCTCACGGATGCTGTCCAGGCTGCGGCTGCGCAGCGGACCGCGGGCAAAGGGAATAATGCAGTAGGTGCAGTATTGGTTGCAGCCCTCCTGAATTTTGAGGAAGGCGCGGGTTTTATCGGTTTCCGTGCCAACGCCCAGCTCTTCAAACTTAGTATCTACAGTCATCTGCTGCACATTGTCCAGAATCTCCGTGCGCTTGTGCTCCAGCGCCTCCTCAACCAGCTCAACAATGCGGCCGCGCTCCTGATTGCCGATGATTACATCAACACCTTCGATAGCACGCACCTCCTCCGGCGCAGTCTGCGGATAGCAGCCGGTAACAACCACCAAGGACAGCGGATTGTGACGCACAGCGCGGTTGATAATCTGGCGCGATTTGCGCTGACCGGTATTGGTAACAACGCAGGTATTAACTAAATAAACGTCCGCCGGTTCACCGAAAGGCACAACCTCATATCCCGACGCACGGAAAATCCCCTCCATGCTGGCAGTATCAGCCTGGTTGACCTTACAGCCCAGCGTATAAAATGCAATTTTTCTCATCTATGTTTAATCTCCTAAATCTCCGGTTTCATAAAAAATCGCTGAAATAGCGACAAGGCCTGCCGTTTCCGCACGCAGAATACGTCTGCCCAGCGATACAGGCACAGCGCCTGCGGCACGTGCCGTTTCCAGCTCCGCTTCGCTGATGCCGCCCTCAGGACCGATAATCAGCAGTAAATCAGTCAGCGCGCCCTTGGCCTGCGCCTCCTTCAGTGCCGCCTTCAGGCTCTTTTTATCCTCGCACTCGTAAGCGATAATCTTCGTATCGCAGTCATTCGCCGCCAGCATTTGTGCCATCGTCTGCACAGGCTGCACCTCGGGAATAATATCGCGCTTGCTCTGCTTCGCCGCGGATTCGGCAATCTTCTGCCAGCGCTCCACCTTCTTGGCAGCCTTCGCACCGTCAAGGCGCACCACGGAATGCTCCATAGCAACAGGTACCACGCTGTAAGCGCCCATCTCCACAGCCTTCTGGATGATGAACTCCATCTTCTCACCCTTCGCCAGGCCCTGCGCCAGAATCAGGCGCACAGCCGGCTCATGGCTTTCCGCCAGCTTCTCCAGGCAATGCACAGTAACGCTCTCACTGTCAATCGCACTGATTTCCGCCAGCGCGCTCACGCCGTCGTCACTAACAATCTGCAGCTGCGCACCCGGCTGCATGCGCAGCACCTTACTGATATGACGTGCATCCACGCCCTCAATAGTCATTGTTTCGTTATATAATTGCGGTACAAAAAAACGATGCATATAGGTTTCCCCTTACTTTTTCTTCTTCATCTGCATAACAACCCAGCCGCCGCGATGGTCAACCGCGTCAACATAAAGTCCCTGCGCCTGCGCTGCAGCCTCCACATCCGGCATACGCTCCTCAATAATACCGCTCGCCAACAGCACACCGTTGTCATTCAGCTTCTGCGGAATATCCTGCAGCAGCATAATAACAATATCGGCAATAATATTAGCGATAATTACATCAGCCTTGCCCTCGGTACCATGCAGCAAATCGCCCTCGCGCACCTCAATCTGCTCGCTCAGGCCGTTATCCGCAACATTCTCCTTCGCCACGCGCACTGCCACACCGTCAATATCAACAGCCTTTACAGACTTAGCGCCCAGCATTACCGCAGCAATCGCCAGAATACCGCTGCCGGTACCAACGTCAAACACTGTAGAATCAGGCGTAATAACCTTCTCCAAGCGCTCCATCATCATATTGGTAGTGTGATGCGTGCCTGTGCCGAAAGCCATACCCGGATCGATTTCAATAACATGCTCGCCTTCCTTAGGAGCATACTCCTCCCAGCTCGGCTTAATAACAAGGCTCTTGCCCACATGAGTAACATGGAAATACTGCTTCCATTCGTTAGCCCAATCCTGCTCGCTCACCTTGCGGAAGCGAGTATTACCGAAACGGTATTTGCCGATGCGCTCCTCAATCAGCGCCAGCTGCTCGTCAATCTCCGCCAGGCGTTTTTCCAGCTTCTCATCATCAGCATAATAAGCGCTGACGGTAACAACCTCGGTATTCTCCTGCTCCGGAATATCGCACAACTCCCAGGTACCACTGTTTCTCAAATCATTAATCAGCTGCGGATCCTCAATCGCAACTCCTTTAGAACCGATACTCGTAAGCATATCTGCTACAGCCTCAACTGCTTCATGCGTTACCGATACATTAACTTCTATCCACTGCATTGTATGCACTCCTTTGAAAATTATTCATTATATTATTATACACTATCACGGCAGGAAATGTACATAATCACTTGACGCAATGCGCCAATCAATTTATACTTGATATAGTATTTTATACTATAATAATTAAGGGAAAGAAAATAAGGTAACCAAATGCTCTCATTAGACAAAATTTATCATGCAGCCTTCATCCTCAAAAGCGTAGCACGTAAAACAGATTTAATAGCTGCTCCGCATTTAAGCGAAGGCAACAACTTGTATCTGAAAACAGAAAACCTGCAGGTAACAGGCAGCTTCAAGGTACGCGGTGCCTATTACAAAATCAGCCAGCTTACACCTGAGGAAGCAAGCAAGGGCGTAATCGCCTGCAGCGCCGGCAACCACGCTCAGGGCGTAGCCTTGGCTGCAACCAGCATGGGCATCAAAAGCGTCATCTGCATGCCGGACGGCGCACCGATTATGAAGGTAGAAAACACCAAGCGCCTGGGTGCGCAGGTGGAGCTTGTTCCCGGTGCCTACGATGAAGCACATGACCGCGCCGTACAGCTGCAGGAAGAAACAGGCATGACCTTTATCCATCCTTATGACGACGAGCTTGTTATTGCTGGTCAGGGCAGCATCGGTCTGGAAATTTTAGACCAACTGCCGGATGTTGAAGCAGTAATCGTACCGATTGGCGGCGGCGGCCTTATCAGCGGCGTAGCCTTCGCTATCAAAAGCCTGCGTCCGGAGGTTAAGGTTTACGGTGTGCAGGCAGCAGGCGCAGCCAGCATGTACAAAGCTTTCCACGACCATAAATACGAAACATTAGATCACGTCAGCACCTTTGCCGACGGCATTGCTGTAAAAACTCCGGGTGAAAACACCTATGAGCTCATCAGCAAATATGTTGACGATATCGTCACCGTAAGTGAAGATGAAATTGCTACAGCAATTTTAACCTTAATAGAAAAGCAAAAACTAATTGCCGAAGGTGCAGGCGCAACTCCGGTAGCAGCAGCGCTGTTCGACAAGCTGCCGATTAAGGGCAAGAAAACCGTTTGCGTTGTATCCGGCGGTAACATTGACGTTAATATTCTTTCGCGCGTAATCACCCGCGGTCAGGTTACCAGCGGCAGAAGGGCAGACCTCGTTATCGCTTTGCAGGATCGTCCCGGCCAGCTGCGTGAAGTGAGCGAAATCGTAAGCAGCTGTGGCGCTAACGTTGTAGGCGTACAGCACAACCGCAGTGATGCCGATATGGATATCACAGGTTGCTTCCTGCGCTTAGAACTGGAAACCCGTGATGCGGAACAAATCAACGAAATCCGTGCAAAGCTTACCAAGGCAGGCTTTACACTGATTGATAAAAACGCCGCTCATTATTAACAACAAAAAAATTGAGGCTGGGACAAAACCCAACCTTAAACAGAAAAACCAGTGGAGTTTTACCGTC
>ERZ791897.1219-NODE-1219-length-12874-cov-3.872065_pt1 | contig 12874 bp, 13 predicted proteins | sample MGYA00510152_ERZ791897 | MGnify/ENA primary metagenome ERZ791897 (study PRJEB30046, sample SAMN00792050) | human gut metagenome | study: EMG produced TPA metagenomics assembly of the A metagenome-wide association study of gut microbiota in type 2...
GAACTCGCGACCCCCTCCTTGGCAAGGAGGTGCTCTACCACTGAGCTATTTCCGCGTCGTGTGCATCAGCAACGAATATAAGTATAAGACATCAGGCGACTTTTGTCAACACCTTTTTTGAAAAAAGTTGAGATTTTTTTCAAGTTTTTTTCTCAGCCCTATCCTAACCCATTACAACGCGCCAAATCATCATAGACAAGCGCCGCCAGACGCTGCGTTAATTCCTGGTTTTCCGCACAAAGCTTCGTCTGTGACAGCAATGCTTCCAGCTTAGCCTTGTTGCACATAATGCAGCAGCAAGGCATAATGATTTCGCTGGCCATATAGGCAGCGGCGCGCAAAGACATTTCATCCTGCAGCAGGCTGCCGCTTGCTGCCTTGGATGCGAAAACCGCAAGGCGCATATCCAGCGCCCGCGCCAGCTGTTTTTCTAAAACACCGGCCATAGCTTAACGCATGTTTTCGATAAAGTCTTCAAAGGTGTTAATCAATACAGTGTGACCGGTAACCTTCAAATCGCGCAGATAAGTGCCGTAGGATTCATAAACCTCGTCACTCAGCTCCATTTTCAGGCCTTCCTTAACATATTCATCCATCATTTTCAGAATGAAACGGTTAACTTCATTGGTACCGGGCTTAACATTCAAAGGAATAATGCGGCTTTCAGCCTCATATTTTTCTACAACAACCTTCCAGCCACCGGGAACAGGCGGCAGACGGGTTGCTTTAATGAAATAATTATCAGGAGAAAAGCCTACATAACCATCCATTTTATTATATAATTTTGCTTTTTGTACAGGGAAACCATTTCTATTGCCCCATTTAACGATTTCTTCGCAAACTTCATTATTATGGATTACGCTCGGAAAAGTTGCTTCCGCTAAGATTTCAGACATACTGATACCTCCTCATGGTTTATAGTCATATTTTACTCTAACTTGCAGATTATTTCAACAAAAAAGCATGTATACAATAAGTCTCAAACTTTTAAAAAACCGGCATCAAGCTGATGCCGGTTCAAAAGCAATTCTTTTAAATTTGTCCCAAAGCCTTCAAAATGCACTGAGCGATAATCGCGCTGGCAATATAGGTGCCTACAAAGACAACGATTGCCAGAATAACAATGCGCCAGCCGGTCTTGGCAAAGGCATCAAGGTCCTTGCCTATGGATACACCGGCATAAGCCAGAATCGGGGTACATAAGGCCACAAAGCCGACATTTTTTACATAGCCGTTGATAATATCACTGCCGGGAACTCCGGGGATAGTCAGAATACAGCCCAGTGTTACAACCCATGCCGCAGCCGGAATACCTCCGGGAATATATTTTGACAACAGCATGCCGACAAAAGCAATAACCGCCAAAATCAGCAGGCCGGGAATAGACTGGATAATATCAGCCTTGGTTCCCAATACGTTGGAGAACAAGCTCATGAAGGTCACAATAGCCAAAATGATAATTGTATCTTTAATTTTCATTATGCTTCCTCTCCTTTCTTATCAGCTTCTGGCAGTACGCCATATTTTATCTTATAGAATCTCTTATAGAGCCATTCGGTCATCGGCAAGCCCAGCCATACGGACATATACAAACCGTCAAGACCGGAAAGCATATTACTTGCTGCGCCGAAGGCTGCCAGCTGATCAGCCATATCAGGATACATAGCAACCAAAGAGCCCACTGCAGCCGTCATCATGCTGGCAGAGCCTACGCCGGAGGCCATAGCCAATGCATACGGGTGAATCGGCAGTACGGAAGCAGCAACGCTGGCCATCAGGCCGAAGAAAATAGTACCGAAAACAGTACCGGCAATATAAACGCCCATAACGCCGCGGCCTTCACTGCTGTCCAGACCAAACTTTTCGCCGATAAGCGCAACGTTCGGCTCACGTGCGATAGAATGCGCAGCACCGATGGTTTCACGCTTCAGGCCCAGGTAAACAGCAACAGGTACGCCTAAAAGCACAGTACCGAGGTTACCGAACTCCTGCAGAATCAGCGCCGGAGAAGCTGCCAGAATCTTCGGCAGGGTAGGACCTACCAGCGTACCGTAGCGTGCCATCAAAAGCATCAGCGTTACGCCGACCAGACTGCTGGCATCCAGCATTTCCTTTCTGCCGGACAGGTTCAAAAATTTAGGTGTTGTCAAAATACCCAAAAGCAGAGCGTACAGCATCGGCAACAATACGATACGACCGATACCGAACTTCAGGGTATGAGTGCCGATCAGCTCGGAAACAATGATCAGCGCCAGAATTATGGCATGTAATTTAATGTTCTTCATTACATTCCCTCCCACAAATTATTTCTATTTTACTTATTAAAATAGCTCTCCAATTTCGCAATATACTCTTCCTTGGTCAGAATCGGCTTGAAGTCAGCCAGGATAGCCTTAGCCTCTTTCGCATCATCATACAGCAAATCTATCAGCATCATGGCAAAGGCTTTAGCCGGCAACAGCACAGCAGCATTAAAATCTACCATATGGAAGTCAGGTGTATGCAGCAGGCCGTCCGTACCACCGATAAACGGATGGATAACAGGCATCAGGTGTGATACGTCACCCATATCGGTAGATGCGCTGAAATGACCAGCATCCTTTATCTCTACATCCGGATAAGCAATTTTCGCATTTGCTGCAAACAGTTCATTCATGCGCTTGTTGCAGCTCAGCGGGAACATGCCCGGCAGTGTTTCGATAACGGTCTGTGCGCCGACAGCATCGCCGCCAGCCTTAAGTGCTGCGTCAACGCGCGTATGTGTGGAATCAATAGCATCCATGGTTTTTGCACGCACATACAGCTCCAGGCGTACATCATCAGGCACAGAATTTACAAAGTCACCGCCCTTAGTAATAATCGGGTGCACACGCACTACGTCCTGCTCGCGGAAGGTTTCACGCAAAGCGTTGATACCCATAAGTCCCAGACAAGCAGCATTCAGCGCGTTGACACCTTCATGCGGAGCGTCGGCTGCATGGGCTGTTTTGCCGATATAGCGAACAGTTTTACCTACAAAGCCGTTGCTGCTTTCGCCGATAGAAACCGTAGGCTTCGGCATATTTTTATCAGCATGCATCTGCATAGCCATATCAATATCATCAAAAGCGCCTTCATAAATCAGCTCGCCCTTGCCGCTCATAAAATGCAGCTTGCCAGACTCCACTAATTTTTTGCGGTACGCAATTTCGATATATTCCTCAGCAGGAACACCGAAGAACACCACATCACCGGCCAGCTCCGGTAAAACACCGGATTTTACAATACCGCAGGCAGCTGCCAGCATGGTGGAGATCTGCAGGTTATGGCCACAGGCATGCGCAGCGCCTGTTGCCGGGTCCGCCTTCGGACTTGTAGGGCAGCCTACTGCATCAAGCTCGCCTAAAACGGCTGCTGTCGGTCCGGGCTTGCCGCCTTTCGCACGTCCCTTAACACCATTGATTGCCAAGCCGGTCTGCGGCTCCAAGCCCAGGTCACGCATAAATTCCGCAACCTTGGCAGCGGTTTTGACTTCCTTGAAGCCTAATTCCGGTTCATCGTTGATGCTGGCACAAATTGCCTTTATCTTGTCCGCATATGCGTCAATTGCCGCACATGCCTTTTCTTTTAAAATTTCTTTTGTCATTTCAGTGCGCCTCCAACGTACCTGTCTATTTGACACGTACATTAATAAAAAAATTTAAGTATTTGACTCAATTATATCATACTTATAGGTAAAGTCAAATAAGAATATCCGCTAAAAAAATTATTACCTTATAATGTGCAATTTGATGCAATATTAGCTATTTTTCAGAATTTTGTCCACTAAATATATGCTCTAAAATGTTTACTCCCTACTTTTTTTGCTAAGTTTTACAGTTTTTCTGTTTACCTTTTACCGACATCTGTGCTAAAATATAAAAATGGTATTTGTCGGCAGAAAGAATCCGACTTAAAACAGTTGACTGCTGACAACTACAGCACATGTTGATATAATATAAGGAAAGGAGTCTTGACATGTTTGCTCAGATGAAAAAAGATATTGATGCCATTATGCTGCGCGACCCGGCCGCAAAAACAAGACTGGAGGCCGCACTGTGTTATCCCGGGCTACATGCCATCTGGCTCCATCGTATAGCGCATCACTTTTATCTGAAAGGCTGGGTAGTATTCCCACGCCTGCTTAATACATTTTCCCGTTTTCTTACCGGTATTGACATCCATCCCGGTGCTACACTGGGCCCCGGTCTTTTCATTGACCATGGCATGGGACTTGTTATCGGCGAAACCGCTGAGCTTGGCAGCAATGTTACGCTCTATCAGGGAGTTACCCTTGGCGGTACCGGCAAGGAAAAAGGTAAGCGCCATCCCACCATCGGCAACAATGTTGTTGTTTCCAGCGGTGCGAAGGTACTCGGTTCCTTCAAGGTAGGCGACAATGCCAAAATTGGCAGCGGCAGCGTAGTTCTTAAAGAGGTTCCGCCCAATTCCGTCGTTGTTGGTGTACCCGGACGTGTTGTAACACGCAACGGTGTACGTATTGCCTCCAACAATGATGCCGAAAGCATGATTGACCTGAACCATGATAAACTGCCTGATCCGGTAGCAGATTATGAAGAGCTGCTCGCCAAGCACATGGAAGAAATTAACGGCCGCCTCAAGGAACTGGAAAATCTTATTTATGACACTCAAGGTAAGCATTCTGACTAAAAAGAGGTAGAAAAATGAGCAGAACAATGACCACAGCAGAAGCCATTCAGGAAGCACGCCGCTGCCTGAATTGTGCGCGCCCTACGTGCCGCACCGGCTGTCCGATTGAAAACAATATTCCCAGCTTTATCCGTGCCTTAAGCGAAGGTAATATCGGTATGGCTTACGAAATTATTTCCGAACGCAGCAATCTGCCCGCTATCTGCGGACGTGTCTGCCCGCATGAGCGTCAGTGCGAAGCACATTGTGTGCTGACAAAAAAGAAATGCGGTATCGAAATCGGCAGTCTGGAAATGTTCATTGCCGACTTTGCCCACAACAATGATTTAAAGTCCACGCAACCTTCAAGCAAGCTGCGCGGTAAGGTTGCCGTAATCGGCTCCGGCCCGGCAGGTCTTACTGTAGCAGGCGATTTGGCCAAAATGGATTTCGATGTTACTATTTTCGAAGCACAAAGCGAGCCCGGCGGCGTACTGCTTTTCGGCATTCCGGAATTCCGTCTGCAAAAGGATGTTGTCCGCCGTGAAATCAGCGAGCTGCAACATATCGGTGTGGAAATCCGCACCAAGCAGCTTGCCGGCGTAGATTTTACCGTAGATGACCTTTTTGCCCAAGGCTATGATGCAATTTTCATGGGCACAGGTACCTCTCTGCCGCGCACGTTGGATATCCCCGGCAAAGAGCTGTCCGGTATTTTGACCGCAACCTACTTCCTGCGTATGGTTGTATTGGCTGACGGAGGCAAGCTGGATGCCAGCGAAACACTGCTGCACACCGGTGACAACGTTATCGTTGTCGGCGCAGGCAACGTGGCTATGGATGCGGCCCGCACCTCTATCCGCCGCGGCGCAAAAAATGTTACCATCGTCTACCACAAAACGGAAGCTGAAATTTCTGCTTTTCCATCCGAATATGAAGCCGCTGTTGCCGAAGGTGTACAGTTCCGCTTCCTGAAGCAGCCTATCGCCTACTTCAACAAAAAGCAGATGCGCGCTTTAAAAAACATCCGCCGTCAGGCTACGGCAGCGGACGAAACCGAATTAGCCGGCTTATTGCTGCAAAACATCACCAAAACCGAAACCGGTGAGTTTATTGCAGAAGGCGGTCAGGAGCTTATACCCTGCGACTGCGTTATCCTCGCAGTAGGCCAGAAACCTGCAGCACGTATTGTTTCTTCCACTAAGGGTATTCAGGTTGATAAACAGGGCTTTGTTATAACCCGTGACCGTCCCTACGGCATGACTACCCGCGCCGGTGTCTTCAGCAGCGGCGATGTGGTACATGGTCCTGCTACCGTCGTTTTGGCAATGAAGGAATCGAAGAAGGTAGCTGCAGGCATTGCGCAATATGTTGATGCCAAAAAGCTGCTGGAAGACTGCACTATGGATTCCACTACTCTGTAATAAGCATTTTTGCATACAAAAAAAACCGTCATTTCCCCAATAGTCTGAGGAAATGACGGTTTTATTTCTTTTATTCGCTATATTTTCTATACGCGGTATGATTGGTGCAGCCGACAATGTTATTGATAGCAAAGCCATGCTTGAGCGCAGCAGTGACAAATTTCTTTGCCTGCAGCACAGCTTCCTTCATGCTAAGGCCGTTTGCCAGGCCTGCGGTAATTGCTGCCGAGAAGGTGCAGCCTGCGCCATGGTTGTAGGAAGGATAAATTTTCGGCACAGCCATTTCTGTGAATTCCTTGCCATCGTAAAAAATATCAATAGCGGAATTGTCGCTCAGACGCTCGCCGCCCTTGATAACAACGCTCTTCGCTCCGGCAGCAACAATTTTCTCTGCTGCTTCCTTAATCTGCTCTACGGTAGTAACCTCAGGCATATCTGCAAGATAAGCAGCCTCCACGGTATTCGGGGTAATAATATCGCAGCGCAGCATCAGCAGCTTTTTGATAGATTCTGCCGCATCCGGCACCAGAATCAGGTCACAGCCCTTGCAGACCATAACCGGATCAATAACAACGTTCTGCAAATTGTACTTATCAATCGTAGCTGCAACCAGCTCTACCAGCTCGGCACTGCCCAGCATACCGGTTTTCATCGCATTGATGCCAACGCCTTCAATCGCTGTCATCAGCTGTTTTTCTACCAAATCCAACGGCAACGGAAATACACTGTGCTCCCAAGTAGTAGGATGCATAGTAACAATGCAGGTCAAGGCAGGCATACCATAAACGCCCAGCTCCTCCATAGTTTTAATATCCGCTTCCATACCGGCGCCGCCGCTTGTATCGCTACCGGCAATTGTCAATGCTTTATTCATCAAGGTCATAAGACACACTCCTTCACTTTAATAATGTAATCATTATAACCTATCGACTGGCATCTGAATAAGCTCAATTTATGGATATTTAATATAGTCAGATAAAAAGCTTTGCAAACAAAACGACCTAGAAACATAGCAACCTATTTATGTTTAGAATGTATAAGTATAGGTCACATGCACCATGCGCGGCAGGCAGTAATACTTGGTAGCGGAGCCCGGATTGCTTACGATATCATCCCTGTCGAAGATATTTTCCACGCCAAGCTCTACACTGCTGCTCTTATCGAACTTATAGCCGGCAATAAAGTTTACCGGCAGCAAATCGCCCCAGCCGCTGGCTCTGTCCGTAGTAAACATGCCTGTCAGCGCAGCATTGAACTTAGCATCATGGTATTTAATGCCGGCATTGTATTGCTCGCGTGCAAATTTACGCTCCCATACGCCTTTTTTATTTTTACCCATAGGATTGCAGAAATTAGCGCCCAGAGAATAGCTGTATTTGCTGCCGAAATCCTTCTCATAGGTCATTTCCAGACCTTTGTTTTTAAAGGACATATTACGTGTCACATACGGATTGGAGCTGGTTCCCTTGCCTTCGTACTCAATAGTATCCAAATCCATATAATACAAAGCAGCTTTGAACATGCTTGTATTAGATGTCTTTTTGTAACCGAACTCATAGGTCCAGCCTTCTTCAGGCTCCAGTAAAGGATTAGCCGCAAAGTTGGCACCACCACCGCCGTAAATCTGGGTAAATGTAGGCATCTTAAAAGATTTTGCCGCATTTGCATATAAGCTGCTGTTGTTATCCAGCTTCTTCAGCAAAGCAAACTGCGGAGTAAAAGCATTGTAACGCTTATTGGCCTCTACAACAGTTTCACGGGCACCTACTGTAGCAGTATAGCCTGCACCAAGATCCTTGGAAAGCTGTGCAAACACAGCATAATTCGTTCTGAATTCGTTAATCTTCGTACCCGGTTTAATATTTTTGGCTACGGTAATATCATTTTTATAGGAATCACGGGAAACCGTCGTACCAACAATAACATCACCGAATTTACCGGTAATCTGCTTTTGCAGATCAAGGCCTATGGTATCAAAGCGTAAATGATCGGACTTGGTCCATTTAGAGCCCGTAACATTGTAAGTCTGATTTCTGCGGTTGCTGCGGTTATAAAACAAATTGGCACTCACGCTGTCATCCTTATATTGTAAGCGTGAAAAATCATCAATATAGTGGTAATTCGCATCCTCGGTAAGCTTGCTCCAGGTTTTGTCATACTGATCATAGGAATACTTGCTGTCATTGTGCTGATGTGAAAAACTCCAATTATCATCAAACTTATAGCTTGCGGTAAAGGACTTTTTGTTTAAATCATTAATCTGCTTATAATTACTGCTGTATCCCTTCATCGGGTCACTCTGCTCCAGCGCTACTGCAAAGTTCAGCTTATTAGCATTCAATGTCAGTGCTGCCTTCTCCCTGCCGTATTCACCCTTAGTCAGAGATAAGGTGTTGGGCATTTTCTTTTTCGTGATGATATTAATAACACCGGTAGAAGCCTCGGAACCGTAAAGAGTAGAAGCAGCGCCCTTAACAATTTCTACGCGTGCAATAGATTCTACAGGAATGGAATCCAGATAATAGGTTTCATTGATGTTGGCAGGTACACCGTCAATCATTACCACAGTGCCTTTATTCGCACCGCGCATCAGGATTTTTGCGTTCATACCGCCAAGGGACTGGCTGCCGCCATAGGAATAGGTAGTTACGCCGCTTTGCAAACGCAAGGCATCAAAAAGATTAGAAGCACCGGTTTCCACAAGCTGCTTCTGGGAAACGGTTGTAACGGAAGCAGGTGTATCAACATCACGCTTGCTTTCACGCTGCGCGGTAACAACCATGGTATCAAGATTGTATGTCTGCAGGCTGTCGGCAAAAGCCGGGACTGCAAGGCAAATATTTGCAGCCATAAATGTGGCTACAAAGGAATTGGCAAAACTTTTTCTCATAATATACTCATCCTCTCATGTGCATAAAACATCTACCGAATATAGATTTATAGCACTTTTGACGATGGTTGTCAATATGATTTTGTAAACCTGGTTAAAGACAAAGCTTATTGTTTTGTTGACACCATTGCTTTACTGTAAGATTACTAGCTCGGCATGCGCTAACCCGCTCCGTCCAGAGCTGTATAGTAGCTTCTTTGTTGAGGCTTATAAGTTCTTTAGTCACATCAAACATCCTCCTTGAGTACAAAGACTACGGTAGAGTCTATTATAGTCTACTGGATTCTAATAGAGTCTATGGTAGTCTTTAGTGATAGTTTGATTATGACATGTGTGAATTAAAACAACAAGTCGTCATTATATTTGACGCTTACGATTGACCGAAAATTGAGTAAAAAAGAAGCAGCCACACACCGGAGTGCATGACTGCGAAATAGATTTATTTAGAGATTATTTGATTATTCTTGAAAGTATGAGTTTATTGTACTGAACAAATTTTTCACTTCTGGTTTGTATTGTTCTTTGAGTTCTCCTTTTTGCGTCATAATTCCCTGCTTTTCTGGTTTGTTTATACTTGGTTTATCTCGAATATCTGGCGCAGAAATAATCAAACCACTGTATTCTTGGAAGTCTCTTTGAAACTGTGTTAAATCTTCTGGCTTATCTCCATCAAAAATTACTACCACTTTTTTGTAACCCAGATCTTTTAAAATAGTTGCTATTTTAGCGATATTAGACGCTCCGCCAGAACCCCAACCGAAGAATGTACCATGCAGTTGCATTTTTACGGATTCTGCAGCCTTGTTATACATGATAACATCCTCCTGTCCTTCAGTAACAATTATTCTGTCTTCTAAAAAGAATATTTCTCTTGCTTCCGTACCTAATGTATGTGGTTGGTTGATGTTCTTTAAAAATCCACCGATATTTTTTTTAGACTGATCGGAAAGAGGAAACACATCAATGTTTCCGGCATTATTTTTGATAGTTCGATAAAGGCAAGCACCATTGACCAATGAATCCATATCTACAAAGTAGGGAGAGTGTGTGTTAATAATGATTTGCCTGTCTTTGGAGTACTCTTTAAACATCTGTATGATTCTCTTTTGATATGCAGGATGGAGTGATAGCTCTGGTTCATCTATAGCAATAACGCTTCCGGCTTCAGAATCATATAAGGCATCACATATTGTAAATACGCTCCAAATCCCGTCGCCAAGGCCCTCACTGCTGTGTGTACACCCATTAACAATTAGTTTCAGGTAGTACATACCATTGTCATTTTGTTCTATTGTCCACTCAAGATCATATCCCAAAACTCGCTTTAAGAGAATATCAAACTGCTCTTTGTTCTTTTGCATCTTGAATAGACGAGCATTAAATTCATAAATAGATGATGTTCTATTATGAATATTCATTTGCTGATTTCGTACATAATCAGATCTTTCCATGAAACTCCGATTGAATTCATATTCGACAAAACGCCTTGATTGGAGAATAAAAATCTTTGGCCCTTCCCAATATTCATTATCAGCTACGCCTATTTTACTTATTGTCGTTGTACTGCCTCCGTTATTGATAGTATCAATTCGATAGTCACCAATATCCGTTGTTTGTAACTTTAGATGAACTTTCCCGTTTTCACACTTCATATTTCTTTTTCGTTCAGAAAATGAAGGTGGATTATCTTTCGTTGAGTTAAAAGAACGCATTGCTTCTAAAATAGTAGTTTTACCAGAATTATTTGCTCCCACTAAAATAGTAAGACCTCCGCCTAATTTATTATTTGGAAGTGCAAATTGGATTGTTCGTTCTTCGCCAAAACCTCTAAGTCCTTGTATTGTTATGCTTTTAATCATTTGATCACCGTTCTTAATCCTTTCGTTGCCTATTATTTGAAAATAATTGATAACCAAAATATACACCAGTCTGCGCATAGGTTTCCAGTATATCTTGTTTATTTTCTTCAATCATTTCCGGCTCTGATTCAAACACTGTTTCATAAATTGCCAGAGCTTTCTTCAAATGCGTGGTAGCCTGCGGAACATCCCCCATAGTCAGGCAGAATTTACCCATAGCTTCCTGCACGGCACCGTAATCCGCAGTTTTGTCAGATGTAATCTCCCTTATGCCACGAGCCAGCTTCTGCAAAGCAGACAAGCCCAACTGTGGCTGTCCCATATCCCTCAGAAGCATCACATAATTAACAATCTGCGGGATACTGTCGTGGTACGGAACCAGGCCGTATTCTTCAAGCAGGTGGATAGCGGCTTCCATGTGCTGTTTCGCCAGTTCCAGCTTGCCACTTTCCCGGTACATACCGCCCAGGTTGCCACGAAGATTGGAAGCAAGCAGGACGTTGTCTGATGTTATTTCTTTCAAAAGCTCCACTGCTTCCTTCTCATACTTGATTGCTTTCTCCGTTCGCACTTCACAGTTTGCAAGGAAGTCGAGAAGCAACGCACGGTCTGAAACTGTCCCAAAAGATGTATCCTTCAGCAAAGTATTCATTTCCTCAACAATCATTTCCATGCCGGAGCGGTATTTGTATTTTTCCATATACGGGAACACATATTCCAAAAAGCGAAGATATGTAGGTATATCGTCCTTTTCTATCAGCTTCACAATATGGTCGATGGTCTGGAACATCTGCTTATAATAGGAAACATCATCGCCATGACGCAGGCAGGTTTCCTGTAAGCTGTTCAGCAAAATCCGGCAACTCTGAACCGATGGCTTGGTTTCCGAAACAGCCACCTCCTGGATCATCGGATGCAGTGCGACATCACGGAAAGGCTTTTCCTGGACAACGCCATTTTCCACCAAATCGTTGATGGTATTCATGTCCCGGAGTTTCAGCCAGTTCGCAAACACACGGGCGTTAATTCCCGTCTGCGGTACAAAAATCAGATTTCTCATAATATCCTGTTCGTCGCTGTCCAATTCATAAAGAGAGAACAGTGTGCGGATGTGGTCATAATAGGTTGCCTTCCGGCTCTGACCGTCCTTGGTAATGCCAATCTTATCACGTAAGCGTCAAATATAACGCGGATATAAAATCTCAATTCAGTAATATATAATAGGTGCATGGAACATCGTTCCATGCATCTTTTTAGTGTTTAGGAGTGTTGTAAACACTTCTAAACACTTTAATTAAACTGAATTGGAGTGTGTTATGACATGGACAACAGCTTGCAAATTGTCAATACCAATCGTGAAATGCAAGAGTGGTCAAATAAAATCCAGGCCTGTCGCAGCAGCAGCCTTTCTGTACGTGCTTGGTGTCGAGAAAACAATGTTCCCCTATCTTCTTTTTACTATTGGCAAAAGAAGATTTTCAACAGAGTTTCCGGCAGAGAATCTAGTTTTGTCGAGATTCCTGTTTCAGCGAAGAGTAATTACGAAGCTATTGCAAGACTCACAGTCAACGGCATTGCAGTAGAACTTCTATCAGGAATTTCTGCAAAAGAAATAGCAGAAATAATAGCAGGGTTAGGGTTAAAACAATGCTGAAAGATCTGCAGCTAGAGCATGTTTATATAGCATGTGGCTATACTGACCTCAGGTTAGGCATTGACGGTCTTGCTAATCTTGTGAAATTGCATTTCGAACTGGATCCATATAACAATATACTATTCTTATTCTGTGGCCGTAGATGCGACAGAATAAAAGCACTATACTGGGAGGGTGATGGTTTTCTTCTTCTCTACAAACGACTGGAAAAGGGAATTTTTCAATGGCCACGTAGCGGTGCTGATCTGAAACAGCTTACACCTCAGCAATATCGTTGGCTTATGGAAGGTTTGGTATTAGAACCTAAAAGGTCTATTAAAAATGGATAACGTATAATAAGTTGCGCAAATTCAATTCAAAAAGATAGACATAGAGACTA
>ERZ791897.1221-NODE-1221-length-12863-cov-2.205262_pt1 | contig 12863 bp, 9 predicted proteins | sample MGYA00510152_ERZ791897 | MGnify/ENA primary metagenome ERZ791897 (study PRJEB30046, sample SAMN00792050) | human gut metagenome | study: EMG produced TPA metagenomics assembly of the A metagenome-wide association study of gut microbiota in type 2...
GTCTATATATCCAAAATCAACACCTTCAACAATATGAAGTGCTTTCTTATACGGCTTAAAATAAAAATATGTCACAATAATCGAAACAACAAGAATAATGGTAATTATCACAAATTCAATAACCCATATCCTGTCAAAAGCATTCCCTACTATCTGGCTTATATCTGATATATCAAGATTAACTACAAGAACAGCTATAAGCTGTCCCTCGCTGTTGTATACAGGAGAAGCTGCTTCTATATTGCCAGTCTTTTTGCTGTAATCAGTTATTGTCTTAGGACTGTCATACACAGTTATAACCTTGGAATTAATCATAATCTTTCCAGTGTCAACCGCATATGTATCCACGCTTATGTTATATTTCTTATCTACAAGCCTTATTCTTATTGCATTAAGCGATGAATAATTCATAAGATTTTCATACACTCCATCATTATGTGCTTCCTCGATGCTTCCGTACTTCGTAAATTCAGCCGCAATAAGCACAGCCTCATTATTAACGTAGGCTTTCCTTGCTTCAACAAGTGATGTCGTATATGAATATTTAACAGCCTTGACTGCTGAGATTGTCGATATAATAGACATTACTGCTATTATAAATACGAGCCTGAATCTTGTGCTTAAGAAAAAACTTAATATATCTGTTATTAATTTCTTATGATTCAGCCTGGATTTAGCTGATTGTCCCCGCGTTCCTTTATTAATATTAAACATTAAAATAATAACCTACTCCCCACTTAGTATGCACATACTTAGGTTCACTTGAATTTTCTTCTATCTTCTCTCTTAATCTTCTTATATGAACATCTACTGTACGTCCATCACCTGGGTAATCCGCTCCCCACACTGTCTTTAAAAGTACATCTCTGCTATATACTCTGTTAGGATTAAATGCAAGCAGTTCTAAAAGGTCAAATTCCTTAGCTGTAAGGTAAATCTCTTTGCCTCTGATAAAAAGACTTCTGCTGTCACAGTCAATTCTCATATCCCCGATATTTAATACATTACTATTAGCCTGTTCTTTCTCAGTCTTATTATTTCTTCTTAAGATTGCTTTCATTCTTGCTTTAACTTCAAGAATATTAAATGGCTTTGTTATATAATCATCTGCACCATATTCAAGTCCCATAATCTTATCCATATCATCGCCCTTGGCCGTAAGCATAATTATAGGAACATTAGAGAATTCCCTTATCTGCTGGCATACCTCAAGCCCATTCATCTTAGGAAGCATTATATCCAGAAGTATTATATCGTAATCATTGTTCTTAGCCATATTAAGTGCTTCTTCACCATCATAGGCACAGTCAACCACACTGTAGTCCTGTATAAGGCTGAATTTAATTCCTTTAACAATCATCTTTTCATCATCAACAACTAATACTTTACCCGCCATCTTTAATAATTACTCCTTGTTCAAACACATATATAATCTTTTATCTTGTTAAATGCTGCATCTTTTATTCCTGATACATTCTTTATATCTTCTATCCTTTTAAAAGCACCATACTTTTCCCTATAACTTATTATATCCAATGCCCTCGCCTCACCTATACCGGATAACTGCATAAGTTCAGACTTGGAAGCTTTATTAATATTAATAAGATTACTACTGCCTGTTTCCCCTGTGTTACCACCAGAACTTTCGCTATTACCGCCTGAATTCTCTGTATTACTGCCCGATATTCCCGTGGCATTGGGATTACAGCCGTTGTTTATTTCATCTGTCAGGTTTATATCATCATAAGCATATGGGATATATATTTTATCTCCATCCTTTAACTGCATTGCAAGATTAACTTTAGTACCGTCTGCCTCATCAATAAGACCTCCGCAAAGTTCCACCGCCTGATACAGTCTCATATCTGCACCACCACTGACAACTCCTGCATTAACAACTGCACCACATATATATACATATATCTTACTGTTATTCTCATCCAGTCCGTCATTGCCTGCTTCGCTACCATTAATACCATTACTATTATTAACATCAGCAGCACCGCCGCTGGTAACTCCACCGATAATACTCTTGCTATCACTTTCCTTATCTGAAATATTATCTTTATTAATTATAACACTGCCATCTTCTTTGGTTGGTTTTATATAAAATATGCCTGCAATTATAATAATTAATACTAATACAACTGTTTTAATAATATATCTACGCTTTTTATATAATTTAATCAAGTCCATGTATACTCCTCATATCTATAATACATTATTATAAGATATAAAGTTCCCTTCGCATACATTTTTATTGTACCTAATTAATATCCATATTACAAGCAAAACCTCAAATATTACTATATAAATTACTGTACAAATAATCATTATAATTACCATATATCATTTACATAAAATACCGTTTTTGGTAAAATGTAAGCATTATTATCCATAGGGGGAAGCAATTTTGAACCAACAGACTAAACATCGACACAAATTCAGTTTATTTGACGAACAGACAGGTAATATTCCGTGTGGAAATATCGTATATATAATTGCATTTTTTATTCCAGTTATAATATTTACAGCCTTGTATTTTGCAAGAGAAATATTTCCATTTGGCAATAACTGTTATCTGCGTTCTGATATGTATCACCAGTACGCTCCATTTTTCTCTGAGCTATGGTATAAAATCCGCAACGCAGAAAGCCTTACTTATAGCTGGGATATCGGTATGGGAACTAATTTCACATCTTTATATGCGTACTATCTGGCAAGCCCTGCTAACTGGATTATTGTATTATTCCCACAGAAATATATGATTGAGATTATGAACACTCTCATAATCCTTAAGTTATCTTTATCAAGCGTTTCTATGACCCACTATATAAGCAGGCATTTTTCCAACAAGAATATATGTATAGCTTTATTCGGGTTATTCTACGCATTTTCCGGATATGTAGCTGCTTATAGCTGGAACATTATGTGGCTTGACTGTCTTATACTTGTTCCTCTTATTATGCTTGGCCTTGAAAGACTTGTTAATGAAGATAAATGCTTTCTATACTGCATAAGTCTTGGATTATGTATATTCACTAACTACTATATTGCAATTATGGTATGTTTATCAGTTGTTCTTTATTTTATTGTGCTTGTAACTGCCTACAAAAAAGAACGTACTTTCAAGAATTATTTTAAGACATTTCTAAAATTTGCATTTTACTCACTGATTGCCGGTGGGCTTGCGGCATGCCTTTTACTGCCTGAGTTCTACACATTTTCTTTATCAGCTTCAAGTGACATTGCATTTCCTAAGAAATTAAGTCTTTATTTCAGCATATTAAATATGCTCACTAGACAATTAATAAATGTTCCTGTCCACCTTGGACTTGAACACTACCCTAACATATACTGCGGCGTTGCTGTATTCCTTCTTTATCCTCTCTATGTTATGGACAAAGACATCAATTTATGCGAAAAGATAGGCAAATCCGTATTACTGCTTGTCTTTCTTACAGCATTTAACCTTAATATACCTAATTTTATATGGCACGGTTTTCAGTATCCTAACATCCTGCCTTGCAGACAGTCATTTATATACATTTTCTTCCTGCTTACAATGTGCTATGAGGCATTAAGCCATATAAAGCAGATGACAAGCAGACAGTTAGGAGGTGCCATATGGATAAGCTTAGGACTTCTTGTACTTATTGAACAGATATTTGCAGTTGATGAAACTTATGATTTTAAGGCAATTTACTTAAGCGGTGCTTTTATTCTTGTGTATGCAGGGCTTATGATTGTCCATAACAAGACTAACTGGAAACTGCCTGTAACAGTATTTCTTGCTTTTATAGTCTGTATAATAGAATGTACTATCAATATGGATTCAACAGGAATTGGAACTACTAACAGAACCTCTTATCTTTTAGATTATGATGCTGTTAAATCTGTGACACAGACCGTAAGAGATGAAGATACATCATTTTACCGAATGGATAAGAAGTTTGGTGCGCGTTCAAAAAATGACGGAGCTTGGCATAATTACCACTCAATATCAACATTTTCATCAACTTCAAGTGCTGGAATGTCAGAATTGTTCGGAAAGCTTGGCTTTGAACATACAATGAATGCCTATGGCTACAATGGTGCTACACTTGTTACAGAAAGCTTATTCTCGGTTAAATATACAATTACCAACCGTATACTTACAAGCAGTTCTCTTCGCGAGTATTACGTTGGAGATGACGGCGAATTCGTCTATGAGAATAAATATACACTTCCACTTGGATTTATAACCTATAATAATGCAGGCGAATGGAATCCATCAGAAGCCAATGGAACAGGAATTGAGAACCAGAACTCGCTTATACAGACACTTACAGGCATTGCCAATGTATTTACACTTACTTATGAAAATGCCACCGACTCAAGCTTTGAAGTTAAGCCTGTAAAAGCAGGACATCTGTATATGGTTGTAAGAAATACGACCTGCGACAACGTAACTGCCACTATTAACAATTCTGAATATACTTATTCAGGACTTAAAAATGGCAATCACATAATTGACCTAGGCTACGCCGTTCCAGCAGATACCGTTGTCATATCTGGCGATTCAGCAATGAATGCCAGCGTGTATACACTTGAAACTTCAAGATTTACAGAAGCTTACAATATATTAAATGGCAGTTCCCTTTCTATCACTTCATTTAAAGACACCAAGATAAAGGGAACTATAACAGCTAATAAAGCCGCAACCCTTATATTCTCCATTCCTTACGATAAAGGCTGGAAGGTATATATTGATGGCAGAAAAGTAGAGACCTCTGCCCTTTATGATGCTCTCTTAAGCGTACAGATAAGTGAGGGCAGCCACGAAATAACATTAAAATATACACCTGTGAACCTTATTAAGGGTTGCTTAATTACAGCATTATGTATTATTATATTAATCGGTATTTATATATTAAAGAAGAAAAATATAACAATAAATATATTAAAAACCGCCAGTACAAATAAAGCTGTTGAAGCTGATGATACTTACAACGCATTATCTGAAGATTCAGCTGATAATACTCTCACAGATTTAGATGTTTCATCTGCTATGGATATAAATATCGTGGGTGATAATGATATAAATATGCTAGATAGTCTTGATGACTTCGACAATCTTGACAGTGATGAGATTAATTCATCAGAAGAATAATCAGGCATTCTATTAACAATTAATTATAAGCACTAACGAAGTGCAGGAAAGAGGTACAATATGAAACTTTGGGGCGGACGCTTCACTAAAGAAACTAATGAGCTTGTTAATAATTTTAACGCTTCTATCTCCTTTGACCAGAAGTTCTACAAGCAGGATATTCAGGGAAGCATTGCACACGCTACAATGCTTGCTGCTCAGGGTATTATCTCAGAAGATGAAGGAAAGCAGATTACTGACGGCTTAAAAGGTATTCTTTCTGACATAGAATCTGGAAAGCTTGAAATCACTGATGAATATGAAGATATTCACACATTTATGGAAGCTACTCTTATTGAGCGTATCGGTGATGCAGGAAAGAAGCTTCACACAGGCAGAAGCCGTAATGACCAGGTTGCACTTGATATGAGACTTTATACACGCGATGAAGTTAAAAATGTTGATGAAGAAGTAAGAGAGCTTATGGAAGTTATCTTAAGAATAATCAAAGAAAATGTTGACACTTATATGCCAGGCTTTACTCATCTTCAGAAAGCACAGCCTGTAACTGTTGCTCATCATTTTTCTGCTTACTTTGAAATGTTCAGACGTGACAGAAGCCGACTTCACGATATATATAACAGAATGAACTACTGCCCTCTTGGTGCTGGTGCTCTTGCAGGAACTACATATCCCCTTAACAGAGAGATGACAGCCGAGCTTCTTGGATTTGCTGGTCCTACTCTTAATAGTATGGACTCTGTATCAGACAGAGATTATGTTATTGAATTCTTAAGTGCACTCTCTACTATTATGATGCATTTAAGCAGATTTTCTGAAGAAATATGTATATGGAATTCTAACGAATACAAATTCATCGAATTAGATGATGCTTTCAGTACAGGTTCAAGCATTATGCCACAGAAGAAGAACCCTGATATAGCTGAGCTTGTCCGTGGTAAGACTGGACGTGTATATGGTGCTCTTATGAGTATCCTCACAACTATGAAGGGAATTCCTCTTGCCTATAATAAAGATATGCAGGAAGATAAAGAGCTTACATTTGATGCTATAGATACTGTTAAGGGCTGTGTAAGCTTATTCAAGGGTATGATTGATACTATGAAATTCAATGATACACGTATGGAAGACTCAGCTAAAAAAGGCTTCACTAATGCTACTGATGCCGCTGACTACCTTGTTAAGAAAGGGGTTCCTTTCAGGGATGCACATGGTATTGTAGGACAGCTTGTTCTTATGTGTATTGACAAGGGTATTGCACTTGATGACCTTTCACTTGATGAATACAAGAAGATAAGCCCTGTATTTGAAGAAGATGTATACGAAGCTATCAGCTTAAAGACCTGCGTTGAAAAACGTCTTACTCTCGGAGCACCTGGCCCTGATGTTATGAATAAAGTTATCGGACTTTATGATGAGTATATGAAAGATAATCAGAAGCTTTAATAATATAAAAAAGTTCCCAGTTACAATAGCAGCTGGGAACTTTTTTATTCTAATATAACTACATCTATTTGGAAAATGTACTAAATTAGTAATAGCATTATTTATAAGCCCACCTTTATAACCTCACCGTGAACACTATCATAAGTTGATGTCAGATAATCGAAGCTATACCTTGCTTCACTGTGCATAGGAACAGTGAATCTTAGCATCTTATTCCAATCCATTCCACGCCTTATCATCTTTTTCTTTTCTGAATGTAACAACAAATGCTCCTTTAATCTGCATGGATGTTGCCATATAATCATAAGTGACTAACTCCCAGCCGTCAGCTGCTCTCTCATTAATCAGATTGTCTAACATAGCAATATCATTAGCATCTGCCTTATCTGAAAGCCATTTAGTGCCAACCGTTAAAATCTCTGTTTTGTATGTATACATATACTCCTCCTTTATTAGATACTATCTTAACTTTATATATTATTATATTATATTGATTTCTTTTTTACAATTTGTAATTTATAACCTAAAGCCTCAAGTATATGACTAAATGTGCGTATTGTTGGAATACTTTTCTTTTTCTCAATTCTGGAAATATCCTGCTGTTTGTTTCCTGTCAATGCAGCTAATTATTTTTGCGTAATATTTTCCTCTTACTTTATTAGAGCACAACATAAATGTTGTATTGTCAAATATAAAATTATATATTTTTATTCAATAATTACATCTGACCTTATTACACATTCATCTTCTCCCTTATAATTAAATGTCAGTTTAATACCACCTGACATTATCAAACTTCTTTACATTGAACATTTTAATATAATCAGATAAGTCTTATTATAGTCGCAAGTTAATTAAGTTACTGCTATGTAATATATTTGTAGTTCTGGCAGAGCATTTTAACAATTTAACAAAAAGCATTTAAATATAAAGAAATGAGGTTAATAATTATGACAACTACTTCTCAGTATGAATTAAACAAAGGACTTGCACAGATGTTAAAGGGCGGAGTTATTATGGACGTAACAACTCCTGAACAGGCTAAGATTGCTGAGGCGGCTGGTGCCTGTGCTGTTATGGCACTTGAAAGAATACCTGCTGACATCAGAGCCGCTGGCGGTGTATCACGTATGAGTGACCCTAAGATGATTAAAGGAATTCAGGAAGCTGTAAGTATCCCTGTTATGGCTAAGTGCCGTATCGGTCATTTTGTTGAAGCCCAGATTTTACAGGCTATTGAGATTGATTATATTGATGAATCAGAAGTACTTTCTCCTGCTGATGACATGTATCATATTGATAAGACACAGTTCAATGTACCATTTGTATGCGGTGCAAGGGACTTAGGCGAAGCTTTAAGAAGAATTAACGAAGGGGCTTCTATGATTAGAACTAAGGGTGAACCTGGTACTGGTGATGTTGTTCAGGCTGTACGCCATATGAGAAAAATGAATTCTGAAATCCGCAAGATTACATCTATGCAGAAAGATGAACTCTTTGAGGAAGCTAAGCAGTTACAGGTTCCTTACGACCTTGTACTTTATGTGCACGATAATGGAAAGCTTCCTGTTGTTAACTTTGCCGCTGGTGGTGTTGCAACCCCTGCTGATGCTGCTCTTATGATGCAGCTTGGTGCTGAGGGTGTGTTCGTAGGTTCTGGTATATTCAAGTCTGGCAATCCTGCAAAACGTGCTTCTGCTATCGTTCAGGCTGTTACTAACTATCAGGATGCAGCACTTATTGCCAAGTTATCAGAAGACCTTGGCGAAGCTATGGTAGGTATCAATCCTAGTGAAATACAGATAATTATGGAAGAACGTGGACGTTAATAATATAATCACACATAGAAATGAGGCTTACTATGAAGATAGGTGTACTTGCTGTCCAAGGTGCTTTTATTGAACACGAGCATATGATTGAAGAAATCGGACATACAGCAATAGAAATAAGACAACGGGATGATTTAGAGGGATTAGACGGCCTGATACTGCCTGGCGGTGAAAGTACTGTTCAGGGACAGTTACTTAACAAGCTTGATATGATGAAGGACATTAAGAATATGATTAGTAATGGTCTTCCAACACTTGCAACCTGTGCTGGACTTATACTTCTCTCTGAACATATAGCAGACGATGACACAGTCCATATAGGAACGCTTCCTGTCACCATTAAACGTAACGCTTACGGAAGACAGCTTTCAAGCTTTGTAACTAACGCTGATATTAAGCATATCGGCAATTATCCTATGACATTTATAAGAGCACCTTATATCGAAAATGTCAGCGATGGTGTTGAAGTGCTTGCAAGTGTTGATAATCATATCGTTGCCGCTAAATACAATAATCAGATTGGACTTTCTTTCCACCCTGAATTAACAGGCGACGCACGCATACACGAATATTTCTTATCAACTATAAAATAGCTCTATTCAAAAATAAAAATCAGGACAATGCAGCAGAATACGCCACGCTGTATTGTCCTGATTTTATTATGCTTATATAGCGTTGAAATGTTATTTATATACGATGAATAGCAAAATTATAATTTACACTCTGACCTTTATGCCTTTTGTGTCTCTATGTGCCATTTTCATCTTAGCAAAGTCTATCTTCTTTCCTTTATATTCCATCGTGAATTCCATTCCGTCATCCATAATGAATATATCTTCTATATAATCGTCTTTGCCAAGCTTAATACCTCTGACACCTACTGCACTCTTCTTCTTAACTGGTATTTCAGAAAGAGGGAACTTTAAGAACACACCATTAGCTGTCTGTACAATTACATTTTTATTACTTACAATTTCTTCAACTTCACTTCTGCTGCCATCAAGATTAAACTTAGAAAGCGTTTCAACCTGAACGTCAGCCTTTTCAATGCTTACTATCTTGTCATCATCCTGAAGCTTTGTCGAAGCTACCGTTCTCTTGGCTACATCAAATTCTGCCGTGTCAACTATCTTCATCATGCCCTGACTTGTAACAAAGAGCAGCTTCTGATTTTTGATAGTTTCATATGCACACAGGTATATAATAAGCTCACCGCTGCTGTCATAATTTCCAAGATTATCTATTGGAGTACCTTTGTCCCTGAACTTAGTGAGGAAAGGAATATCCTTTACTTTAATCTGGTGAAGCTGTCCGTTATCCGTAAATATACATATTTTATCAGTATTCATACAGGTAAATACATACTTAAAATCGTTGTAGATAGCTTCCTTATTACGTTCATAAGAAGCTGTATCTATAGTCTTTGCATAGCCAAATCTATCCATAATAAATACAACTTCCTGTGCTGGAACTTCTTTTTCAACAAATACTGCAACCTTTGCATCAGTTATTACGGTCTTTCGTTCAACACCATATTCCTTCTTAATTCTTACAAGGTCGTCCTTTATTACTTTTGCCATAGCCTTCTTACTGCCAAGTATCTTTTCATACTTTGCAATCTTTGAAAGACATTCGTCATATTCCTTCTGGAGTGCAAGTATCTCAAGACCTATAAGCTTGTACAGGCGCATTTCAAGTATGGCTGAAGCCTGCTTTTCTGTAAAATCAAGCTTAGCCGCCTGATTCTTAGAAGCTTCTGACTTGAATTTGATATTATCAACATTACCATTAATAAGGCAGTCTTTTGCCATTTTAAGATTAGAGCTTCCACGAAGAATTTCTATTATAAGATCGATTATATCGCAGGCTCTTATAAGTCCTTCTTTAATCTCCTTATTGGCAAGCTCCTTATTAAGAAGTGTTGTGTATTTTCTTGTATTTATCTCATACTGGAAGTCAATATGATGCTTTATTATCTGGCGTAACCCAAGAGTTTCCGGTCGGCCGTCAACTATAGCAAGCATATTTACACCAAATGTATCTTCAAGCTTAGTCTTCTTATATAAAAGGTTCTTAAGATTTTCAATATCTGTGTTCTTCTTTAATTCAAGAACTATTCTTATACCTTCTTTTGATGACTCATTTGACACATCAACAATATCAGTTGTCTTCTTGGTTTCAACCAAATCCACTATATCTGATATGAACTTTCCAATATTAGCACCTATCATTGTATAAGGAATTTCTGTTATTACAAGCCTGTCCTTCTCGCCTTTTCTTGCCGCTGGCTCATATACAACCTTTCCTCTTAACTTTATCTTTCCTGTACCAGTCTCATATATGCCTGCAAGCTCTGACTTATTAATAACAAGTCCACCTGTAGGAAAGTCAGGTCCGGGTATATACTGCATAAGCTCAGTTGTAGTTATATCTTCATTATCCATATATGCGCATACTGCATCGACAACTTCTGAAAGATTATGTGTTGGAATATTAGTTGTCATACCAACTGCGATACCGTCAGCACCATTTACCAACAGATTAGGTATTCTTACCGGAAGAACTGCTGGTTCTTTCTCTGTTTCATCAAAGTTAGGCACAAAATCAACTACATCTTTATCCAAGTCTGATAAATATACATCCTGTGTGAACTTCTTAAGCTTGGCTTCTGTATATCGCATAGCCGCAGCACCGTCACCTTCTATAGAACCAAAATTGCCGTGACCGTCAACAAGTGCCATTCCCTTTTTAAAATCCTGTGAAAGCACAACAAGTGTTTCATATATAGAACTGTCGCCGTGTGGATGATATTTACCCATTGCATCACCTACGATACGCGCTGACTTTCTATGAGGTTTATCATAATTTAAACCAAGCTGATCCATAGCATACAGCACTCTTCTTTGTACTGGCTTAAGTCCATCCCTTACATCCGGAAGTGCTCTTGCTGTTATAACACTCATTGAGTAATCTATATAGGACTTCTGCATCAGCTCAGAATATTCAGTTTTAATAATATTCTCTGCCATTATTATCTCCGTATAATACTTTTATTAATATATCTTTTTATCAACCTGTTAATACACATAAAAATATTTTATTTTATGCATCAATCTCTGCTTCATTAGCGTGTGCATGTATAAATGCTCTTCTTGGTGGCACATCACTTCCCATAAGCATAGAAGTAACCTCTGTTGCCATTCTTGCATCCTCTATCTCTACCTGCTTTAATATTCTTGTCTCTGGATTAAGTGTAGTTTCCCATAACTGTTCAGGGTCCATCTCGCCAAGCCCCTTATATCTTTGCAGAGTAAATGTTCCACTTGCGTGAAGCTCTTTATACCTTTCCAGTGCTTTATCATCATAAAGATACTGTACTGTCCTGCTCTTATCTACCTTCGTCTTAGTTCCTTCTGCCTTCTTAGAAGCTTTGTCTGCCTTAGGTACTTTCTTAAGTTCAGCCCTGTAAAGCGGTGGTGTAGCTATGTACACATGTCCCTGATTAATAAGTTCAGGCATAAATCTATAGAAAAATGTAAGCAGAAGTGTATCAATATGTGCACCATCAACATCGGCATCTGTCATAATGATAATCTTATCGTATCTTAACTTGCTTATATCAAAATCATTGCCGTAACCTTCAAGGAAGCCACAGCCAAATGAGTTAATCATAGTCTTAATCTCGGCATTAGCAAGCACCTTATCAATAGAAGCCTTCTCTACATTAAGTATCTTACCTCTTATTGGAAGTATAGCCTGAGTACGTCTGTTTCTTGCTGTCTTGGCTGAACCACCCGCAGAATCTCCCTCGACTATAAACACCTCACATTCCTCTGACTTCTTGCTCTCACAGTTAGCAAGCTTACCATTGGAATCTATTGAGAACTTAGACTTAGATAAAAGATTAGTCTTCGTTCTCTCCTCTGCCTTTCTTATCTTTGCAGACTTTTCGGCACAGGCTATTACTGACTTTAACTGTTCAAGATTTCTATCAAAATATAACTGCACCTCATCACTTGTAACCGCACTTACAACTGTTCCCGCATCCGGATTATCAAGCTTAGTCTTAGTCTGGCCTTCAAATCTTGGTGCAGGGTGCTTGATAGCCACAATTGCTGTCATACCATTTCTTACATCAAGACCGGTAAAGTTATTATCCTTTTCTTTAAGAACACCTAACTCCCTTGCATACTGATTAATAATCATAGTGAACTTAGACTTAAATCCTGTAATATGAGTTCCCCCCTCCTGAGTGTATATATTATTACAAAAACCAAGAATATTTTCCTCAAACTCATTAACATACTGGAAAGCACACTCTACCTCTATGCCGTCTTCACTCTTCTTAAAATAGATAATATCCGTCACAGTTTCCTTGCCATTGTTAAGTTCCTTTACATATGCCTTGATACCATCTGGTTCTGAATATGTAGTCT
>ERZ791897.1233-NODE-1233-length-12714-cov-41.900940_pt1 | contig 12714 bp, 9 predicted proteins | sample MGYA00510152_ERZ791897 | MGnify/ENA primary metagenome ERZ791897 (study PRJEB30046, sample SAMN00792050) | human gut metagenome | study: EMG produced TPA metagenomics assembly of the A metagenome-wide association study of gut microbiota in type 2...
GGCTGCGGCGGCGGCCAGTCCATCAAGCCGTTGGGCGGCATCGATTTCGGCGAACCCGTGCTCAACACGTATCCGGTCAATGAAAACGTGACCCTGCTGCGCGCGGACGGCGGCCAGGTACAGCTCGCGACCAACGATTATGGCAAGGGCCGCGGCGTGTACATCTCCGGCCTGCCCTATTCGGCGGCCAACGCCCGACTGCTGGAACGCGTGCTGTTCTACGCTTCCCACAACGAAGACAAGTATGCGGCCTGGAGCTCGTCCAATCCGGAATGCGAAGTGGCACACTTCCCCGAGCAAGGGCTGTATTGCGTAATCAACAACACCGATCAGCCGCAGAAGACCACGGTGACTTTGGCCGACGGCACCACCGAGGACTTCGACCTGCCTGACAGCGGTATCGCCTGGCGTGAAGCCTGATCCCACGTTTTGGAGAACGGACCCATCATGACTGAAAGCAATGAAGTTTTATTCGGCATCGCCTCGCATTTTGCGCTGGAAGGTGCCGTGACCGGTATCGAACCTTACGGAGACGGCCACATCAACACCACCTATCTGGTGACCACGGACGGCCCCCGCTACATCCTCCAGCAGATGAACACCAGCATCTTCCCCGATACGGTGAATCTGATGCGCAATGTCGAACTGGTCACCTCCACTCTCAAGGCTCAGGGCAAAGAGACGCTGGACATTGTGCCCACCACCTCAGGCGCCACCTGGGCCGAGATCGATGGCGGCGCATGGCGCGTCTACAAGTTCATCGAACACACCGTGTCCTACAACCTCGTGCCGAACCCGGACGTGTTCCGCGAAGCCGGCAGCGCATTCGGCGACTTCCAGAACTTCCTGTCCGAATTCGACGCCAGCCAGCTGACCGAAACCATCGCCCACTTCCACGACACCCCGCATCGTTTCGAGGACTTCAAGGCCGCCCTCGCCGCGGACAAGCTCGGCCGCGCCGCCGCATGCCAGCCGGAAATCGACTTCTATCTGAGTCACGCCGACCAGTATGCCGTCGTGATGGATGGGCTCAGGGACGGTTCGATTCCGCTGCGCGTGACCCACAATGACACCAAGCTCAACAACATCCTCATGGACGCCACCACCGGCAAGGCGCGTGCGATCATCGATCTCGACACCATCATGCCCGGCTCCATGCTGTTCGACTTCGGCGATTCCATACGCTTTGGTGCGTCCACTGCTCTGGAAGACGAAAAGGACCTCAGCAAGGTGCATTTCAGCACCGAGCTGTTCCGCGCCTACACGGAAGGCTTCGTGGGCGAACTACGCGGCAGCATCACCGCGCGCGAGGCCGAACTGCTGCCGTTCAGCGGCAACCTGCTCACCATGGAATGCGGCATGCGCTTTCTCGCCGACTACTTGGAAGGCGATATCTACTTTGCCACCAAGTACCCCGAGCATAATCTGGTGCGCACCCGCACCCAGATCAAACTCGTGCAGGAGATGGAGCAGAAGGCCAGCGAAACCCGCGCCATCGTAGCCGACATCATGGAGGCTGCCAGGTGAGCCGTCAGCCGAACCATACCCGAACCAGCATGATGGAGGCAGAGCAATGAACGATCAGCTGACCGAGGTATACGCCAGCATCGACGCCCTGATCGATTATGCCTTGGCCCATCTTGACCTTGACCCACGCAACGCAGACTGGACCCGCAACCAAATCTTCGCCCTCTTCCGCCTAGATTCCTACCCCGGACCCAAAACCACAACGTCGGCGGCGTCAGTGTCAGACGTAGTCCAAGACATTGTTGGCAGCCGAAGCCAGGCCCCCTATGGCGAAAAGACCCCCGACCCCCTGCTCGCCGCCTTCCGCGCCGCCGCCACAACCGCCGGCCTTTTCAAGCCGGAGGAAGGCCCGGCCTACGCCGACACCATCATGGGCATCCTCTCCGCCAACCCCGCTGATCTCGACGACCGATTCCTGCTCGTCGAGCACCGGGATGGCGGCATGGCCGCCATGCAATGGTTCTACGACTACTGTGTGGCCAACAATTATGTCAAGCGTGCCCAGCTCGACCGGAACCCGCGCTTCGACTCGCACGGGCTGACGGTGACCATCAACCTCGCCAAACCCGAATTCAAGAACATGAAGAAGGCGGCGGCCGGCAACGCCGTGGCCGGCGGCTACCCGAAGTGCACGATCTGCCATGAGAACGAGGGCTTCGCCGGACGTGACAAGCGCACGCTGCGCACCTTGCCGGTCACGCTCGGCGGCGAGTCATGGTTCTGGCAGTTCTCGCCCTACGGCTACTTCGACCAGCACGGCATCTGCGTGAACACCGACCACACGCCGATGCATGTGGACCGCGACACCTTCGGCCATCTGCTCGACTTCGTGGACCGTTTCCCCGGATACTTCCTCGGATGCAACGCCGCGCTGCCTCGCATCGGCGGCTCGGTGCTCGCCCATGACCATTACCAGGGCGGCGGCGAACTGCTGCCGATGCACAAGGCCGCCACTTGGGCCGCCTTCACACTTGCCGACTATCCGGACGCCGTGGTTGAAATCCTTGACTGGCCCGGCACCGCCGTGCGCGTGGTGTCGAAGAGTCGCCAGAGCATCATCGACGTATCCGACATCATCCGCGAGGCATGGGTCGGTTATGACGACGCGGCGAACGGCATCGCCAGCCATGACGCGGATGGCAACCGCCAATCCGCCCTCTCGCCCAGCGCGATCATCACCGAACGCGGCTATGAGATGAGTCTCATCTTCCGCAACAATGCGATCAGCGACGAGTACCCGGAAGGTATTTTCCATGCATACCCCGAATACTGGCCGGTCAAGCAGGAGCCGATCGGACTGATCGAGGCCCAAGGCTTGTTCATTCTGCCCGGACGGCTCGTCGACCAGCTCGGCATTGTCGAAGAGGCGCTCGCCGAAGGCCGCGATTTGCCCGATGAAGTCAGCGAATTCAGTCTCGAATGGGGCGAACTCGCTGAAACGTTGGCCGGAAACCACGACCGCGAGGCCATCCGCCAAGCCGTACACGACGAGCTCGGCAGCGTCTGCTACCGCATCCTCGGCAACACGGCCGTCTTCAAGCAGAAAGCCACCACGCAAACATTCCTCGAAAGCCTTGGTTTTGCCGCTAGGTGAAACAGGTCAAGTGAAGTAAGCTCAATACTGAAGGAAAAACCGAAGGCAAGTCCTTCCAAAGGAGGGAATATGACTACTGTTCTGGTTACGGGCGGTGCTGGATTCATCGCCACCCACACCGACATCGAACTGCTCAACAAGGGCTACGACGTTATTTCCGTAGATAACTACGGCAACTCGTCGCCCGTGGCGCTTGAGCGCGTCGAGCAAATCACCGGCAAGCCGGTCAAGCGTTATGACGGCGACGTGCGCGATGAGGCGCTCATGGAACGCGTCTTCGCTGAAAACAACATCGACTGGGTCATCCACTTCGCCGGTCTCAAGGCCGTGGGCGAGTCCGTGGCCAAGCCGATCGAATACTACGACAACAACCTGTACTCCACGCTTGTGCTGCTCAAGGTGATGAAGAAGCACAACGTCAAGAAGATCATCTTCTCATCCTCCGCCACCGTGTACGGCACGCCGAAGGAATTGCCGATTACCGAGGAGACGCCGACCGGCGGCACCACCAACCCGTACGGCACCTCCAAGCTGTTCCAGGAGCAGATTCTGCGCGACGTGCATGTGGCCGATCCGTCCTGGACCATCGTGCTGCTGCGCTACTTCAACCCGGTCGGCGCGCACGAGTCCGGCCTGCTGGGCGAAGACCCGAAGGGTATTCCGGCGAACCTCACCCCGTACGTGGCCAAGGTCGCGGTCGGCGAGCTCAAGGAAGTCCAGGTCTACGGCGACGACTACGACACGCCCGACGGCACTGGTGTGCGTGACTATATCCACGTGGTCGACCTGGCCAAGGGTCACGTGGCCGTTATTGACCACATCGACAAGGAAGGCGTGTTCGTCTACAACCTGGGTACTGGCCACGGCTACTCCGTGCTTGAGGTTATCAAGGCTTACGAGAAGGCCGCCGGTCATCCGATTCCGTACGCGATCAAGCCGCGTCGCCCCGGTGACATCGCCGCCTGCTACGCCGACGCTTCCAAGGCGGAGAAGGAGCTTGGCTGGAAGGCCGAGCTGACCATCGACGACATGGCCGCCTCCTCCCTCAACTGGCAGACCAAGAACCCCAACGGTTTCCGCGACGCGGAGTGATATGAGCAGATGAGCTCCCTCTGATGAGGGAGCTCATTGTCGTTTCATCACACGATGCGCCTATCGGCGGCCCAGCGGGTGAGCTCGGTGCGATTCGAAAGCTGAAGCTTTCGCAGCACCGAGCTCACGTGCGTTTCGACCGTCTTGATCGAAATGAACAGTTCGGCCGCCACCTCTTTATATGTGTAACCACGCGCGATCAGCCGCATGACCTCCTGCTCGCGGGCGGACAGCCGGTCCAGCTCCTCATCATGAGCCCGTGCCGCACCATCAGCGCCGCCATCAGACCCCGCCGCCGGCACACCCTGGAAGGTCGAAAGTACAAAACCGGCCAGTTTTGGCGAGAACACGGCATAGCCCTCATGCACCTGCTTGATGGATGAAATCAAATCAGCGCCGGTAATCGTCTTGGTTACATAGCCCTGGGCGCCGGCGCGAATCACCGACCCCACATCCTGCGGCGCATCCGAAACCGACAATGCCAGAAACACGGTAGTGGGGGAGTAGGGCCGCGATTTGGCGAGGATCTCGGCACCGCCGCCACCCTCGCCGCCGGGCACATGCACATCCAGCAACACCACCTGCGGCTTGGTCTGTGCGATCATCGCCACCGAACCGGGCACGTCCGCCGCTTGGCCGACGATATCGAAGGAATCGCGCAACGTGGCGATTACGCCCGCACGGAACATCTCATGGTCATCGACCATGGCCACACGAATCTTGGCTGTCTCGTTCTCGCTCATCGATGTTCTCCCTGCGCCGCTTTCAGCGCGATCGGCATATGCATTCTGACCTCGGTGCCCCAGCCGGCCCTGGACACTATCTCCACTGTACCGCCGCGCCGTTTGATGCGGCCGATAATCGATTCGCGGATGCCCAGCCGGTCGGGCGGAATGGCGTCCATATCGAAGCCTTCGCCATGGTCGCGCACGAACACTTCAACCATCGTGTCGCTGGCCTCGCAATACAAAGACACCAGCTCGCCGCCATGCGTGACCGCATTGACCAACGCCTGACGGGTGGCGTCCAGCAGCGCATCGGTCTGGGCGCTCGGCCGCGCGTCGCCCACGGTGACCACCTCAATCGGCTTGCCGTGCTCGTCCTCCACCTCGGCGGCGATCTGCTTCAATCCGGCTCCCACCGAACGATCCGATGTGGAACGTTCCTGATACAGCCATTCGCGCAGCTCGCGCTCTTGGCTACGCGCCAGGGCGAATACGGTGGTCGGTTCCTCGGAGTTCAGCTGAATCAGCGCCAACGTTTGCAGCACGCCATCATGCAGATGGGCGGTCATGTCCGCGCGCTCCTCTTCGCGCTCCTTCAATGCCTGCTCGTGGGTGAGTCGTTGCAGCATCGCGTTCGCCCACGGCATCACCGCCACCACGATACCGACGATCATCACGAATCCGCTGGCAACAATGCGTCGAGGAGAGGTGCCCCACCCAGGAATGCTGACATTATGCACATACAATGCCCATCCCATGAAAATCAGTGCGATGCCGCCCAACATAGACAACAGCTGCGTGCCTCGCGGACTAAGATTCATCCATGCCAGTGCGATGCCGCCCAACCCTACCAGCAGCGGAAACACAATCTGGACATCCGCACCGGTGCTGGTGAGCAACAGTCCAGTGGCCATCAACGCGAAACCGGCCAATGCCACGACGGCCGGTTTCGGAGCACGTTGGATGGCCTCGGACAATGATTCCGGTGCGGCAGCCGATTCGTCGTCATGAGCGGCAAGTGGCTGATTGCCTCGCGCAAGCGGCGCCTGATTAACGGGCACTGTGCGAGCCGCAGCCGCCACCGGGTCTCCGGCAGGCATGAACACCCACAGGAATACATAAGCGATGATGCCTGCGCCGTAGAGGACGGTCAGTGCGATGAACGCAATCCGAACCCATGCCACGCCGATGCCCAAGTGCAGGGCGATGCCCTTGCACACGCCGGTGAGCCAACGGCCCTGCCGGGGGCGCATCAACGGCATGCGCGCGGGCAGCAATGGTTCGGGAGATGACGTCATACTCCTATTGTGCCGCGCTCAGGGCGTTGCGGCCGGGGTTTTACCCGGTGTTCAGGGAACAATCAGGGTGTTCCCCGAGCGTTGTGGCAGTGGTCGGGCGGTGTAATGGAATCATGAGCAATCCAAACGCGAATCCATATCAGCCACAGCCGCAGCCTGGTCCGCAAAAAAACAAGACATCGCGACGCTTCTTCACTTGGGTGCGATCCAGTGGACTGGTTCGCGGCGACGACCGGTGGATCGGCGGCGTATGCAGCGGCATCGCTTTACGGCTTGGCTGGAGCCCCACATTAGTACGTGCGTTGGTGATTGTATGTACATTGTTCTTCGGTTTTGGCGCAGCTCTGTACGCACTCGGCTGGTTTCTGATGCCGGATGTACGCGATGGGCACATCTTGGCCGAGGACCTCATTGCCGGCCAATGGGACTGGAATTGTCTGGGATGCTTCCTGTTCCTCGCCGTGGCAATCGTGATTCCAGGTGCGGGGTGGGGTTGTATTGCGCTCGCCGCCTTAGCGCTATGGCTGTTGGCCAAAAGCGGCATTCGCCAGCAGGAAGGGTACGGATTCGGGGCATCTGCGCCGCGACCGGTTTCACAGCCTGTGTCATATCCAGCTCCACAGCCTGTCTCATATCCAGCCGCGCAACCAGTACCTCAATCTCCTTTGTATTCAGCTCCGCAACCTTTTCCACAACCTGTTTCACAACCTGTTTCACAAACCGCGCCTAGTGTTTCACAGCCTGTTTCACAGCCTGTCTATCAGTCGATGCCCAGCGTGATGCCGGGTACTGTGCCCGGCGCGATGCCCGGCACAGTACCCAACGGGCCGTTTGCCCCCGACCGTATGAATGCGACGGCCTATGCCCCCACCGAGTCCAAGCGCCGCAAGCCGGCGGGCCCAATCGTGGTCTTGAGCATACTGGGCCTTACCTTCCTCTCCTTTGCCGGTCTGATGGGACTGATTTGGGTAAACGACATGGGCATTATCGGCATTATGCGTCTGGGCACCATCTGGATTGCCGCAGTATGCATAGTGATGGGGCTGGTGGTCATCATTCTCGGATTCAGAGGACGGCGTACCGGTGGTCTGATTCCTCTCGGACTGGTTGCCGGTGGATGCGCGCTCTGCATGACCATCGTTTCAGGCACGTATGGCGTGTACTACCGTGATCTTGGTGCCAGCGGCATCAATACTGTTGTTTCACTGAGCCAATCTGTCAGTGCGAGAAACAGCGACGGCATGAACGATGTGCAAAAGGATGGCATCTTCGTTGCCGATGCCAGCGATGCCACGTTTGAAACATTGCAGCAAGGTGTGGCGTTCAGCGGTGAAAACTACAACACCGATCAGGCAATCATTGATTGGTCCGATTGGGACAAGACACATGGACCGCACACGGTGAAGATGCTGGATGGCAAAACTTCCATCAGTAATTGCCCGGTCGGTACCATCACCATAGCCGCAACACAGGCGCAAGTGCATATCGTTCTGCCGGATTCCTGCACTTACGCCTTCGGCACCGCCGACTCCTACTACTCCACTTCGAGTGACGTTGGCGGCAAATACGAGATGGTATACAACAACTACATGGGTCCAAGCTTTGTTTTCTTCGAAGCTGAAAGTGCCACCAATGGGCCTGATCACGAATGGTTGTATAAGGAATCCGCCATGCCGGACAACGGCCCAGAATTAAAAATCAATATTCCCTATGTGGTGGAAGCACGTGTCAACGTGGTGTACTCCTCCGATTGGGAAGGCTCTACGTTCCAGCCGCTTGCCGATATATACGACGGCAACAGTACAAGCAAGAACACAACCGAACAATCGGAATGATCAAGCCGTTGCAACTAGGAGATGGAATCATGACTGATGAAACCAAGGAATTCGCCTCCATCGAGGATGCGACACCGACCACGGCCATACCTTCCGAAACCGACGCGACCACCGCGACCACAACCATGGTGACCGTCGATGACCGAACCGATACCACGGTGCTGCCATCCGCAGCGGATGATGACGAAACGGCTGTGCTGCCCGTCCCCGACAATCATGCGGATGCGTCGGTCTCGGATGTGGATACGCAGGCAACAGCTGCCTCTCCATCGCCCATCGAACCAACCACAGATCGGATTGCCCTGGAAACAGTTGCCGATGCCGTGGAGGGAGATGGTGGGCCGATTCCATCTGCCGATGATGTGCCGATGTACGCAGCATCTTCAGCACGACCTCCCTATGGGCAGTCTCAGACCGCCGGCAAACCATGCCAGCCTGGGGGGAGCTCCAAGAACGTCCAGAGCGCCAAGAACGTCCAGAATGCTAAGGATGTCAAGAGTGCCAAGAACATCCAGAAACAGAGCACCAGCGCGCCTACTGTGGTATTCGGACTATTAGGCGTGATTATCGGCGTGATCGCGCTGGTTTTCGGGTACATATCTCCGGATCGGATGATTTCGTTGTTCTCGCCGAATCCGCAATTGCTGACGGCTATTATTTGCGCCGTAGTGGGACTGATTCTGGTAATAGTGGCCGTTGTATGGGCCATAGTCGGTGCCGTCAAGAAGAGAAAATAGCGTTACAAACCATTGCATTACGGTCCCAGTAGAAGCACATTATGACGGGAGCCGACCGATAAGAGCCGACCGTTCTATGCTGATGGGGGGGAGGCATAGTAACTATGAAGCGGATTTCGGTGCGGCGGGTAGCGAGCGTCATCGCCACCGCGATGGCGATGACGCTGGTATTCGCCACACTTGGCTGGGCGATGATGCCGCAATGGAACACACGGCCCTACACCAAGCACATCGCTATCGCTTCTGCCGACACCACCATCACCCCTGCCCATGCGAACATTCCCCACGAGGGGCGATATCGTACGCGTGAAACCCGACTATCCATCAAGACCGGCGACGGCGTCACGCTACCCGCCGTACTACGTGAACCGGTCGACGCTCCCGGGCCACGCCCGGCTTGTCTGTTCATTCACGGGTCCGGTACCAGCGGTGCCGAGGATTTCGGCGATATCGCCAACGCCATGGCCTCTGCCGGCATCGTGACCTTGGTGCCGGCCAAGCGCAACGACAACTACACCGTGCTGCATCGCGACTACCCGCGTTTTGCTCGCGAATACGGGCGTTCGCTCGACGTGCTGCGTGGCATAAGCGGCGTGGACCCCGCCAAAACCGGCATCTACGCCGAATCCGAAGGCACCTGGATCGCCACGATTCTAACCTCGAAACGGCAAGACATTGCCTTTGCCATACTTACATCCGCACCGGTGTTCAATGGACGTGAGCAAATGGCCATGGCTGTCAGCGCCTATACGCATGAGGCCGGCGCGCCCAAGCCCGTGGTCAAAGACATGGCCAAATTGATGTCGCTGGACTACGCGCCATTCGATCTGGCCTATGCCGACTTTGATGCCGACCGGTATCTGAAATCCCTCACCATGCCGGTGCTGGTGAACTACGGCACCTACGATACGGCCATGCCCATCGAACAGGGGGCGCAGCGGATCATCGCCACGGCCAACAAGTCCGGCAACGAGAACGTCACCGTACGCTATTTCGCCGGCAACCATCAGATGCGGGCTGGTGAGGGCTTATTCACCCCGAACCTGCCATTGGCCGAAGGCTATACGCAAGCGCTGGAAAATTGGGTGAACGGTGTGACTGCCGGAACCAAAGCCGATGGATGGGCAACGCCCCAAGTCGCCGGTGCGACACCTCACCAGCGCTTCGCCGCGCCGCAACGTACCAGATCCGGTATCGTCGGCTCGCTCGGCGTGCTGGCCGGTCTGATGGTGGCAGGGCCCGTGCTGATCGTGATGGCGGCGATATTAGGTATTGGCTTGACTGTGTTTTCTTGGCTACAGACGTTGCTGGCCGGGCGACGTAGTGTGGCGACTGTGCGGGCCATGCATGCGACGCCGAGTGGGCTGGGAGCCGCCCAACAGCGTACGTTGCACGGCATTGCCGGCTTATCTGCCGGTATCGGCACAGCGGTGATGGTGATTACTGGGCTGTTGTACGGCTATATGAGCGCCGTAGGCGTATCGGCTGTATTGGTTATGCCTCAACCGCGGCTGTTTGCCGTCGGATGGGTGGTGCTGCGAATAGCGACCATGCTGTTGGTGGTGCTGTTTGCTTGGGAAATGGAACGTGTCTGGTATTGCCGCGCCGATATCGTCGGTGTGCGGCGCGTCATATGCGTGATGGTAGCGCTCGGCACTCTCGCCACACTGATGACACTGGCATTTTGGGGCCTATTCTCGCTGTAATTCTGCCGATGTGCGCTGGTAAATGGGGCCTGGCGGGCAGGCTGCGTTGGTGGTCTGGGTGTGGGGCGATCGGCAGATTGCGTTGGCCTGGGTATGGCCGGCCGACGTACATCAGTCGGGGTGTCCGATACACAGTGAATGGCTGAGTATTACGCTTGGGAGGCTTCGGCCTCCTCTAAGGTGTCGAAACCGCCGAGCTGGACTGTGTGCAACAAGGTTTCCTCAGTGATATTGCGTTGCGGGCTGGCTGCGGCGCGCTCGCCAATCATCGCTTCGTAACGTTCGAAGGTCTGGTCGGAATACGTACCAAGCTCGCCGCGCAGATAGGTTTCGAATGAGGTGGCAGATGGTGTGTCTTCGGTGGTGGTGAGTGCGCGCATCGCCTCGCCGAGCTTGGGGTAGCGCTCGCGGAAATCCTTGGCCCAGGCGACCTGCTGGGCGATGACCTGTTCCTGACGGGCCGCGCGCTCTTCAGAGAGACGCGGAATATACGGCTCTATGTTCTTCGTGAAATTTTCCGGTGCGGTGGAGGCCATCATGCGGCCGTATTTTTCGGTCACGAGGTTGCGGCCCACGTGGTCGGCCGCGTCAAGATCAGCGGCATAGCTGGTGAGTAATGGCCGCTCCCATGTGAGGAACTGGGCCAACCGCATCTGGTGGAACACCGGCCAGTTGCCTTGGCATGCCGCGCGTCCACCCTCATTGTTGGTGCGCTGGAACTGATCCCATTCATGACGCACAATAGCCTCGCGCAGTTCATCATCAGTCAGTTCGTTGGTCATCGACGTTCCTTTCACTGATACCTCCCTCTGATGAGGGAGGTGGCACGGCGAAGCCGTGGCAGAGGGAGCTTGAATCTACAAACTTTTAAGCACCGGATCATCAGAGGCGATGTGGTCCTCGACATACGGGCGCTGCCATTCGAGGAAGGTCTCGCCGGACGTGGTCAGGTGTTCGCGTTTGAGTTCCTTGACGATATCCACCGCAATCTGCTCCACAATATCGTTGATTTTCTCGATTGCTGGAGCCGCGCCCTTGCCGCCTTCGCCAAATCCGGCCCCGCCATAGCAGGCTGCCGAACTCAATCGCATCACGGTTTCCAACTGTTCGCCCACGTTCGGCAACAGCGCGAACATCGAGCCAGACAGCTTGCGCAATGCTGCGAACTGCCACTTGTAATACGGCATATAGCCCACCACCATCGGCACGTTAACCAGGAACACCAACGAGGCGGTGGCCTGCACGAACTCGTGGATGGACAGCCATGCGGCCGCGCCGTCGCCGCGCTTCAACGAACGCGGCAGATTATATTGACCGGCCTGGGCGATCATGCCGAGTCGCTTGGAGATCAGCGCGAGCCGCACATCGTCGGGCATGTTCTTGAACCCTTGGCGCGTCTTGGAAAACAGACCGGTGGGATCGGCGAACACCTCGCCATTGGTGGCGGCGGCCAAGGTCGATTCCTGAAGCATTAGCCACTCATGCGGCGCGGTCTGCGCCGGCGCAGTGTGATACCCGGTGATCGACTCAAAGAAGTCACCGATGCGGAACACGCCGTCACGGCGATTCGCGCCCTGTGCGCGCGGCGTGACGGGGGAGAGCGGTGCATCAATCGGAGTCGTCATCGCTTCCGCCACATCAGAGGACGCCGCGCCTGACTCGGCAGTGGCGGTATCGTGCGTAGCGGTGCCGGGGGTGGGTGCGTTTGCCGCATCGGGTATGACGGTGGAGCCTGCACCTGCGGCGGGGAATGCTCCGGAAGCATCGGACCTGGCATGCGCCTCGAACGTCACGCGGCCTTGCGCATCCACGCTGAACTTGCGCGGCAGTGCCTCGTAATCGACCTCAAGTTGCTCGCCGATCGCCGCGTAATCCTCATCCGTAAGCCACAGGCAGAAGCGCGGGCCGAAATCGTGGTCCTGCGAATACGCATCATCGAATCCGTAGCATTCCGAGCCATGACCCACCAGACCGGCGGCGATACGCCCGGCATACTGCGGATACTTCGCCGCAATCATCGGCTTGCCCATCTGCGTCCAGAACGCGCGGGCCAGCTTCAGTCCGGACACCGGGCATGCGGAAACGGCCTCGGCCGCGCCCGCAGAACCGGTCGACACCGAAACGGTGGATGGGGAAGATGCCGCGTTCGCACCGGTCTTGCCCTGTGCCGGGCTGTTCGGCAGCCGCGAGCCGGACTGGG
>ERZ791897.1237-NODE-1237-length-12630-cov-9.431173_pt1 | contig 12630 bp, 6 predicted proteins | sample MGYA00510152_ERZ791897 | MGnify/ENA primary metagenome ERZ791897 (study PRJEB30046, sample SAMN00792050) | human gut metagenome | study: EMG produced TPA metagenomics assembly of the A metagenome-wide association study of gut microbiota in type 2...
CGCGGCGCCTTTGTGGGCAAACCGCTCGTCGCCGCCGTCCTGTGCCTGCTGCTCGCCGGCGTCTTTGCGCTGCTGGGCATGGAGGTCTCGTCCAACCACGACTTTACCTGGGTCTACCCCCTGTGCATCCTGCTCGAGTGGGCCATCATCGCCACACTCATGACTGGCTTGTTCTTCCTATTCCAGCGCCACGGCGCAGCTCCCGCGGTCCTGGCCTTTGCCCTCTTTGTCCTGGGCATTGCCGAGTTCTTTGTCATCACGTTTAAATCCATGCCCATCCAGCCGGGCGACCTTTCGGCCATCTCCACCGCCGCCGCAGTCGCCGGCACCGGCTACACCTTCTCGATCTCGCTGTTCTGCGTGCTATCCATGGGCTTTACCGCCATCGCCATGCTGCTGTGCGAGTACGCCGGCCTGGTCGCGCCGCACCGTCAGAAGGGCGCCGCCAACGCCAAGCGCATGTTGCTCACCAACCTGCTCGTGGCGGTGCTGTGCCTGGGCGGCGTGACCGCGCATGTCACGCTCATCGACTACTACAACACCCTCGGCATCACCGTCTACACCTGGCGTCCGCTCGAGAGCTACTGGCGCGAGGGCTATCTGCCTGCCTTTATTAGCGCGGCACAGTCCATCAAGCCGCCCAAACCCGCCGACTATTCTGTCGATGACGCCAAGGCCACGCTCAAAAAGTACGCCAAGGCCTACGACAAATCCGACGCGGCCAAGAGCGACGAGCGCGCCGCCGCAAAGGAGCAGTTCGACAGCGAGAAGCCCACGGTCATCGCTATCATGAACGAAACGTTCTCGGATTTGTCGATCTACCAGAACATGCGCGCCGGCTACGAAGGTCCGCAGTACTTTAAGAACCTGTCCAACTGCCTCAGCCGCGGAAAGCTCTACGTGAGCGCCTACGGCGGCGGCACGGCCAATACCGAGTTTGAGTTTATGACCGGCAACTCCATGGCCAACCTGGGCTCGGGCGTGTACCCCTACACCATCTACAACATGGAAACGACCGGGAATCTGGCAGAGCAGTTCAAATCGCTCGGCTATTCCACCACGGCCATGCACCCCAACCACGCGACCAACTGGAACCGCGAGAACGTCTACAAGGACTTTGGCTTTGACCAGTTCCTGTCCATCAACGATTTCCAAGGCGCCGATACCCTGCGCGGCATGGTGACCGACCAGGCAACCTACGACAAGATTCTTGAGCTGCTCGACCAGAACGCCGATCCGCAGTTTATCTTCGATGTGACCATGCAGAACCACTCGGGCTACGACACGGGTCTGCTGCCGGTCGACAAGCAGATGCACCTGAACATCGACACGACCGACCTGGACGCTAAGACCGTCGAGGACGGCACGCTCTCCGATGTTGACGAGTATGTCTCGTGCATCGAGCAGTCCGACCAAGCGCTGCGTTACTTCCTCAACGCCCTGAGCAAGCTCGACCGCAAGGTGGTCGTGGTGTTCTGGGGCGACCACCAGCCGTTCTTCCCGTCCAAGTTCAACGATAAGTGGTTTACCGGCGAGGACGACGCCACCCACCAGGAGCGCTTGTGGCAGACCGACTACATCATTTGGGCTAACTACGACGTTGCCGGTTGTGACCAGACGAGCGAGGTCGACGACCTGTCCACCAACTACCTGTCCACCCAGCTGATGCAACTGATCGGCGCACCGCTGACCGACTACCAGAAAGCGCACATGACGCTGCGCGAGTCGCTGCCCGCCATCAACTCCGTGGGCTACGAGGACGCCAGCCTGCGCTGGGCGCTCTCCTCCAACGTCACCGGTGACGACGCCGCAGCCGCAGCCGCCACCAAGGCGCGTGAGGATTACGCCAAGATGCAGTACTACGAAATGTTCCGCGACGGCAAGAACGTCTACACCGAGCACTTCCAGACCGAGGCCAACGAGACCGACCCCAACCTGGCGCCGGGTACAACCAAGATCAAATAGCGACTAGCTGCTGAGCCACAACTGAAACGTCTGTCCAGGCGGAGGCATATAAGGTTCCCTGCTCGGACAGTCCTGCGCAAGACGAAGGCCACATTAAGTGGCCTTCTTTGCGTGCGGAACTCGCGATGAACCTTATATGCCTCCGTCCGGACAGACGCCTTGTTGTTGGAGCGCGGCTTGTCATGGGGGTACCCGCAACATATATAAGTTGAAGGCCACATTAAGTGGCCTTCTTTGTATTCGGAAAGTGTGTCCCGGAATCTGCCTTCGGAATGGGACGCAGTTTCCGCTTGAGGGCCTGTCGGGAAAGCGCATCCCACTTCAAGAGTAAATTCCGGGTCGCACTTTCCGCTAAGGCTCTCAAGCGGAAAGTGCATCCCATTCCAAGCCTTAATTCCGGGACGTAGTTTCCGGACAAGACATCAACCGGAAAGTGGGGACCACTCTGAGCGCCGATTCTGGGACACACTTTCCGAAACCCCGCCCATCCGGAAAGCCCATCCCGCTCTGAATACATCCGGGCATGGAATATCCGCTTATTAGGCCTTCCATCAATAAAGAGGCGCCCTCCCGAACGGCGGGCACGAAGTTTATCGCGAGTTCCGCACGCAAAGAAGGCCACTTAATGTGGCCTTCGTCTTGCGCAGGACTGTAGAGCAGGGAACTTCGTGCCCGCCGCCCGGGAGGGCGTTGCGTTTAGAAGATGGACCTAGCGCTTATTCCTCCGGAACAAAAGCAGCGCAGCAATAAAAGCGATGATTGCAAGTGTCAGCAACATCAAAAGCAACGTGAGCGTGCTGTCGCCGGTTGCCGCCAAGCCAAGCACGCCGGCCCCTTTGCTGCCAGCAGGCCGCACGGGAATCTTCTCACCATCGTCCTCGGCGGTAATCTCCCAGCGAATTGCCTTGTTTGCGTCGGCAAGTTCGTTGCCCACCGACGTCGGGACACTTAGTTGCAAATTGAGCACCGTGCTGCCATCGCTCGTAAACGTTGCGACCTGCGTGGGGTAAGCAAACACGCTGCCCGGCGTTCCCGTCTGGAGCCAGCCTGCAGACGCATCGCCCGCCGACGCCGTTAAGGTAATGGGCGACAGCAGGCGTGCCGTCTCGTGATCGACAACGGCCCGCACAAACACGCGTACCTGGGACTTTACACCCGTGGCACGAACCTCAATCTGCTGCTCGCGCACATCGCCGGGCATTAGATCTTTAAAGGCGGGAAACAGATCGGGCTCCCCCGAGGAGCCCGTCGCCCCCGAGACCGTCAGCTGACGCGCATTTCCGTCATAGGCAATCGCGGGAGTATCGGCAAACGCACGGGCGGGAACAGCGAGCGCGACCACGCAGAGAATGGCCGCGACCATGCAACGCAAGGAGCGCGCAACACCTTTACGAATCGGGAACGCCATACTTACGCACCTCCATGCGGCGGCACCAGCACGTCATTCTCGACCGAGCAACCCCATGCGTCGTGCACGGCCTCATCGGGCATCGCCTGGACCGCCTGAGTGGAGATATCCACGACAAGATTGCGACCTTCGGTTGCCTTGAGCTCGGTAACCCTATTAATGAGCACGCCGGTTTCCGCGCCGGGAGCGACGGGCGACGTCCAGTAATAGAACCCGTCGCTCGCCTTAACCCAGTTATAAGCCGAGTTCGCGCCCGAGGCATCAGCCACGCTCCACGCAATCTCGTAATCCGCCTCACCCTTCGGCTCCTCCTTCGGCTCATCCCACAGGCGTGCGCCATCCTGGTCCTGCCAGTAGATATCCACTGCAGCACGAATATAGGCGGGCGCAGTACCCGTGTTCTTCGCCTTGACATCGCTTTTCACTTTGCCGTTGAGCGTTTCCTGAACCGATGGCGTCACCGACCCGATGCCGAACTGGTTGACCAGCACGCCCGTAACCGAAAGCCAGGCCAACGTGCCTGCCGTACCGGCCAGGAGGATAACCCCCACCAGCAAGGCGATGATGCGCTTGCGCTTGGACATGCTAATCCTCCTTCTTTGCTACGTTGCCGTTGCTCCAAACGTTATGGGCACGATTGCTGCCGTCGATCCATTTGTCGTTCACACGCGTGTTCGTGCAGGTGAACGTGGCATCGTTCGCGCTCGATGCGGCGGAGATAGTCGCCTGCGCCTTATCGCCCGGCTGCTTGCCAGGGACGCCGATTTGGTTGCTGTAGCGCCATGCCCACGCTGAGTCCTCCTCGACGGTGTAGATACCCGCCGGGACCGCAAGCTCGATAGCGCCGGAGTACCAGGCGGAACCGTCCTTCAGCTGCGCATCCGATGACACCGTTACCTCAACCGTGCGCTCCTCCAAGGCGTTGCCGTCCATGCCGGCCCGGGAAACCTTGAAGCGGAACGTCTTGCCCTTCGCCCAGCTATCCTGGGTTTGCTTGACGATCTTGAGCGTATGCGTAGCGGCGAAATCGAACACCGCATTGCCATCGCTCTGAGTGCCGTCGCCCGTGAGCTTGTAGTCCAAACGATTCGTCAGCTCAAACGAGCCCTCGCCTGAACCCGAACTGTAAAGCGAGACATACTTCCCGTTGACAGGCGCAGGAGTCTGGCCAGGAAGACCATAGCCCACGCGGTCAACGTGCACCGTCAGTTGCGTGCCCATGAAGGGCTTTGCAAAGCAAGCCTTGAACGGCGCCTTATCGCTCTTGTCATCTATCGTGTTCGCGGCATTGGGATCAAGCAACCACTTGAGCTGCCCGGTCACATTCTTAGGGCTCGCATCGTCCGATGTGTCGTTAGCGACGACCTTATACGTCACCGGATACAAATCCATGTTGGCTGTAACCGGTTTACCCTTGAAGTCGCTCCACGCCACAGCTTTGTCGCCATTAACCCACTGCCACTCCAAGAACAACTCCTTCAAGCTGCTATCCGCTCGCTCGCCCAGGAATGCGACAATTGCGGAGTAGGCTTCGGGATCGTAGGCCACTTCCTTTGGCTCCATGACGGGTTCACCCTTGTCGTCATAGAACAGGTTGCCGTTCTCGTCCATCTTGGGCACCTTAACTGTCTGAACAAAGCCGGCATTGCCATCCTGGCCACGCAGAACACTCGTATCGTTCGGGTCTACCGTAGCGGTGTAGATGACGTTGTCTTCGGTGTCGTGATAGCGCACTTTAAGCGGCGTCTTCTTGTACACCGCAGTGTAGGTCACGCTCTCAAAGGGCTCGCTGCCCTCGAGGGGATACTTCTCATCGTCAGTCATCAGGGTGTACTGCCCGTCATTGACATAATCGCGCGACCAGCCGACAAAGTCGTACTTGGTGCCGTCAGTGCCCTCAACCTCCTCGGCGGCCTTGACCTCAAGAGAAATCTGGTCGCCGGAATCAGTGCGGCCGAGGCTACGGACAAGATCGGGATTCGCAAGTTTAGAGTCAATGTTCGATTGAACGGTAACCAGGTTGGGACGGTAGACCGGGTACAGCTCCATGGGGGCCTTGACCACGGTAGAAGCACTCACCATACGGATGCCCTCTGACCAAGCGACATAGCCCTTGCCAGGTGCCGGCTCGGCTTCCGTCCAGCCCACGAAGACGTTGAACTTGCCTGTATCCGCATCGATAGTGCTGACGTCATAAGTAGGCTTCGGGATGCCGCCATTAAGGTTGCCGAGCATATCGTCTTGCTGAGCAACTTTGCCGTCCACATCCGTGGCATTGAGGTGGTACACAACCGCCAACGGCGAATAGTACGCCACGAATGTATAGGCTCCGCCAGGTTCCACCGGATAAGAGCAAGTACCATGCTCCACATCGTAGGGAAGCGTCTTGATCTCGCCGTTCGGAAGCTCGATCTCAACCTTCTGCAACTTATACAGCTCACCGCCTGCTTTATAAACCGGCGTCGTAACGTCAGGGGTCACCGTTGCCGTAGCAGGATTGGTGTCCGCGTTGATAACGGGAGCGATGTTGTAGCTAGGCACATTGACCTTGTCCGTACCCTCAAAACCTGCGCGATGCAGGTTGGTGGTGTAGCTGACGTCGTACTTTGCGTAGACGGGATAGGCATCCTGCCACTGGGTGACCTTGGACTCGTCGGTCGCCAGATACGGCTCTGCCTTATCCGGATCACTCGTCACATAGGAGTCGCCGGCGACGTCGTAGATATACTTCCAGACGTCAGAATCCTTCTGAACCTCGGCGGTCGAAATCCAGCCCAGGAACTTATAGCCAGGCACGGCCATGTCGGCATCGGTCGGAGAGGCTTCGAGTGTCAGACTGGGATTGACGTCACCATCCTTTCCGTCGTAGGGCCTTGTATTAACCGTCCTATCCTTATAGAGATGCGGATAGCAATACAGGAACGTCGGATCTTTACCTTCCGCCGTTTTCTGCTGAAGCAAGTTGCTTTCATAGCGTCGAGTAGCAGCCTGCTTTACGTTGCCATCCTTGTCATAGAAGTTGACGTCCGTGGTCACCATGGCGCGGACATAATATTGCTCTGTCGTTAAAACAGCACTCGAAAAAGGATTCTCTATATACGTCCAAGAACCGTCGTCGGGTCTTTCGAGCGTCCAAAAACTGAAGTGGTACCTATCATGTGCGGGGGAAAATTGAACTTTAATACTTGACGCTTTCCACTCATCACTCAGTTTACCGGCTCCTGGAAAATCAGTGTCGGCAATCATATCCTTGATAGTATTTGCGCCAGTGTCGTTACGCACATTATGCGAGTAGGCGTTAATAGGCGCAACGATTCGCGTCGCATCAGAGAGAACCGTAGTGCACTTATCCGCTGGATTCTTATCATCGTGTAACACGTGAGCGGAATCATCCGTACCAGCACCCCAATGGACAATGTTTTCACGAACATATGTCGCGCCAACGTTTTCCTCAAAGGGCGACTTGTACTTATTCCAAACCGAGCAGAGGAGCTTGCTGTCCGTTAGACCGCTATTTGTGAATGCCCGGATGTAGTAATCCACGCGGTACTCAAAGCGTGCGGTATAGGTATGCGGAACGGTCAGGTCCACATTGCCGGGAAGCTTGTAGCTCGGATCGCGGCTCACGCGAACATCAACCGGGGATCCATCGGCAGCCTGCTTGTTTTCATACCAACCCAGGAAACGATAGCCGTCGGGCAGCTGGCCCTCCTCGGATATAGCTTTACCGGATACGTCGAGCACCTGTACGGTATACGCGCTTGTGCCATCTTCTGCAGTCTCAACCTTAACGTCAGTTTTGCCCACACCGTCGCGCCGAGTCTGATCGTCGGTTGCATCCTGCTCATTGCCCTCAAACACCGTCATGATGTTCGACACATAGTCGGTGTACACCGGATAAAAATCGGTAGGGCCAAGCACAGTGATCTCGGTGCCGGCAGGATAGAACGCACCGGCGTTTTTTAACTCGGCAAGCTCAGGCGAGGTGATGGCCGCGTAACCGCCATGCATCCCGGCCTCGCCACTCGGCTGCGTCGTCCAACCGATAAAGGTGGCGCTGGCAGAAAGAGTGCCGCGGTCCGCAGGGGCAGCCGGCGTTAAACCGACGCCATAGCGGTACCAGTCCGTCGACTTGTCGTGCTCCTCGCCGCTCTGCCACGCGAGCGTCTCGCCCTTGACGTTATAGAACAGTACCTGCGCCTCGTACGAAGCAATAAACAGGTCGTTGCCCTTAAAGGCCTCGGCCCCCTTCGCGTTATCGGCGGTATAGCTCGACGTTATCTCGTGCGCTTCGTTCTTCTGGACCTGCTTGCCAGCCTTAACGGCATCGGCATCGGTCTTGCCGTTAAACCAGGCGTTATCGGCATCGATACGGTTCACATTGACTCCGGGCTCACGGAACCAGCCCATAAAGCGGTAGCCGCCGTTGGCCTCGGTCAAACCCTCTGGCTTTGCGGAGGTATCCTGCTTAAACGTTACCGATGTATCGCCCTGGGCCAGGCCTTGGGCCGTTCCCGCCAGCACGGCGCTCACGGCAAAGGCGTACGGATCCGAGGTCGCCTGGTCTTTGCCAAGTTTGGTCTTCTCGATTGTCGCGGTGCCCGCACCGGGAAAATCGATCGTCGCCTTAACGCTTTGGCCATGCACGGGAATTTTCAGCTTGTAATCCATCGCCCACTCATTGGGGTGCGGGGCACCCAGGGCCTTGTCGTTAGCGGTCGAGCGCATGGTGCCGGCACAGAAGTCGTAGTCGTGCTCTTCCCACAGCTCGCGCGTGGTATAGCGTTCGTCATCCCACGGACCATAGCCATCGCCCTTGATGATGCCGTCGCCGCCAAACGAGGGGATTTTCTTTTTGGCAGGGTTGCCCTGGCTGCTGCCGTTTAGGCTCACGCTCGGCTTAAAGTAGCATTCGGTAACCGTGGCGTCACCCTTGTTGGCGCGCGCTCCAATACCGCCCAAGTTCACATCGTTTTGGATGATGGGGATCACGGCGATGGGGTTGTACTGGCGCGAACTCAAATCGCCCGCAAAATGGCTGCGGACGAGCTCGTTGCCCTTTTCGGTTAGAATACGACCCGCCAAGCCACCCGTCCACGCACGCGTCACGGCGACGACGCCCACGTACGACGCGGCATAGCTGTAGCACTGCGCCGTCGAGAAGCAGTCGATAATCTTGGCGTTACCCGCCATGCAGCCTACAAAACCCGAGGCATACACGTTGTTGCCCCCCAAAGCGCCAATAGCCACGTCGTACTTATTGGTGACGTCGGTCATGCCATTCGCGGCAATCGAGCCGTCCTTGTTGCGCGTAGGCGTAACGCGGCAGTACTCAATCGTCGAATTTGTAACGTAGCCGGCAAACGCCGCCATATACAGGCCCTCGCCACCGATTGCCTGTACGCCCGAAGTCGTGTTGTTGACGGCGCGGCCGCCACGGACCTCGCAGTTGTAGAGGGTGCAACCGTCGAGCTCGCCGGCAATCAGGCCTCCCTCAAAGCCTGCGTTGGTAATGAGGTTGAGAGCATTGTTGGCGCAGGTCACGTGCAGCGTGCTCTCCATGACCATAACGTTTTCGAAGCGCGTATTGACGGCTTTGCCCACGATAATGCCACCGCGGAAGTCCGCCCACACGTTGGCGTCCTTGACCAGGAAGTTTTTGATGGTGGCACCGTTGGTCTCGGCAAAAAATCCCGTATCGCGCTCGGGGTCAAAAGCGTCTTTATCGTAGTTCAGGCCCTCAACGGTGTGGTTTTGACCATCGAACACGCCCTTAAACGGATGCTCCTTGTTGCCAAACGACAGATGCTTAACGGTGTTTGCAACGATGGCTTTCATGTCGTCGCTATCGAGCTCAATATCGTTATCGAGATAAACGCGCCAGCCGGACGTATCGCGCTCACGCGAAAGCGCCACGCACGCCAAAAAGTCGTTCGCGTTTTTGATGTGATATTCGTTTTTGTTCTCGGGCACGTCCTCGGCATGCACCACCGTTGGCAGCGCCATAACGCAGCAAAGGGCAATCGCTGCGACGGCAACCAGCCTGCTAAGCATACCCCGGTTCATATTCTTGATCTTCATAGGCTAGTTCGCCTCCGGCCAGCCCACGACGTCGAGCACGTCGAGGACGGTATCGTTTGCCTGCTGATTTTTGGCCTGCACGGCCTGAACGTCGATATCGAGCCTGTATGAGCCGCCGCGCGCGGCATCGTGGTAGTCGCCCACAAATCGCAGCGAGTCCATGAGGCTCTCCGTCATGGCGCCGGGGTCGAGCATGCCGCCACGCCCGGCCAATCCACGGTAGTAGTACCACCCATCGCCGCCGTCGATCCACGGGGACCCCTCGTCCGCGTTCACATGAAACGCAACGCTGCCCGAGGCATCCGCACTCGAACCGTCGGGTGCCATTGACGTCATGCGTAGACGAGCGCGAACGTACTCAGGCTGCGCGCCGGCGTTCTCCACGCGCACAATGCGGCTGATGTCAGAGCCACTGGCCTTGGTGTCGGGATAGTCCCCGTGCTCGTCGGCCTCAAACGGAATCTCTTCGCCTTGCTCGTTGAGGGTGTATTCGCAGACTCGTACCTTCACGCTGCCAAACGATAGGACGTTGTTCGCCGGAACCATATCAACGGTAAAAGCCAGCGTGCCGCACAGGCACGCCAGGGCCAACAGCGCCATCGCGGCAAGCGCCAAGGTGCGTTTCTGATTGTCGGAAAGATTGTTGAGCATTACGTTCGCCAATCGTCGATAAAAGGGGGACCGAGATCCCGGCCCGAATATAGGGGTGGGGGCGGGCCGAGATCTCAGTGGGGGGATTTTAAGCCTGAGCCTGAGTCTTAGCCCATTCCTTGGCCTGCTTAAGGGCATTCTGCGCGTCAGCATTTTCACCCTGCTCGGTGCCATTCTGGCCCGCGCCAAAGATGTAGGCAGAGACCGTCATCGTGGGAGCCTGTTTCGGGTCAGTAGTAGTCTCGACAACATCGGTGTTGTTCATGGCAGAGGGAATCGTCACGGCAGTGAAAAGCTCATCGGTATAAACGTCCTGCGCTGCTTTGTTGGCTTCGAGCTTTGCAGGCAGGTTCTCTGCGGCAGAGTTCTTGGAGTACATAAACAGACCGCTCACGTACTGGTTGCCAGAGTTGTCAGATTGGTTGGTCTTGACTTGACCCTCAACGGGCTTCCAATTCGTATTTTTGAGCGTAAAGTACGGGGTCTTTTCAAGGCTGGTGCCAGGCTTGACGATGGCATTCTTTACGTAAATGAATACGTATGCATCATCAGAGCCAGCCTTGATGCCGACATTGGGGTTCTTGGCCACAGTGGCGCCAGGTACCATCTTGGAGTTGGCAACCCACTGGGTCTCGAACAGGTAGGCCTTTTCAGTGTTCGGATTATCGGGGTCCGGTTTCTCGGGATCGGTCGGATCAGGCTTGTTTTCCGGGTGGCCAAAGCTACCCACCGTGAACACGTTGTCAATGTGCTCCTGCGCCGTCAGCCATGCATAGGTACCCACACCGGCGGCCATCACCAACAGCAGCAGGGCGGCAATGATGCCGTAGCGCTTTTTCTTCTTGTTTTCCATCGTTCTCTTCCTTTCGAAAATCGACTTCCCCGGCAACGGCCCTTGCCGTTGCCGACACCTCTCCCCTGCCGCTATGAACGCCGCTCCCTCGCATGCGCGCGGGCATGCTTGCCCGCAGGCTCGTCGGGAACCACCCGATCGAGCACTATCGACGCCGCGACCAGCAGCGCCAGAACGGCCACCACAACAAGCAAACCGGGCATCGTCGTGCAATATGCGTTAACGAAGCCCAGGTAAGGGACACAAAAAGAGACAGTGCCGATCACGCGTGAAAAAGGCGTCTGCTCGGCATCGTGCATGATGGTTCCATCTGCATTTTTGTTTGCGATTCCCTGCGTGCCGATCGTCTGCGCGGCAGGGTCGATCTCGTACACCTGGTGCGTCACCACGGCGCCGTCCGATCGGTAAAAGGTTGCATTGTCGCCCACGGTAATATCCGTTGGCTCAACCTGGCGGACAAACACCATGGAGCCAACGGGAAGATCGGGTTCCATAGAGCCCGAAAGCACAGCAAAGGGCATGTATCCAAATGCGCGAGGCACAAAAGAAACAACGGCAAGGGCTATGACAAGCGCGAACGCCAAGCTACTCAAAAGTGCAATAAATCGTTTGAGTCTACGCGCAGCCAAAGTGATAATTCATCCCCCTTGAGGACCTATTCGACCCATCCAAAGGTCAGCAAGTTTCAACAGGAACCGCAAGGCGCTTGAAAAGTGAGTCCGAAATAAGCCAATTTGGAATCTTTTCGTAATAAAAACATAGCGATGTGCTACACATTTTTCAATGTTTTGTCGCTAAATGCTACCTATTTTGGCGTAAGTGGTCATTTATCACCAAATTAGTCTGTTTTATCCAATATCTGTGACTAACCCCCTACGCAACTTCCCCATAGAGGGATCATTTTTTTGCGAAACTAAAATAATGGTACCCCCCCCCCACATTAAAACAAACTGCTGGAAGCGCCATTTATTTCCGACCCCTTTTACTAGAGTTTTATGACAACCTCATGTAGTTCGCAGCCCATAACCCTCTGAAAACCGTGTCCCAGAATTCGCTTGCGAAATGGGATGCGGTTTCCACAGAGCCCCCAACGGGAAACCGCATCCCATTCCAAAGGCGGGACGCAGCTTCCGCAACCCCACCCATCCGGAAATCCCATCCCACTCCGCACACATCCGGGCATAGAACAATCAGCTTATTAGGCCTTCCATCAATAAAGGGACGCCCTCGTGTCACGAAAAAAGCCCCGAGAATTTCGAGGCTTTCACATTTGTATTGTTTTGCACGAAGGACCGCGAACGGCGAAGCTACTCTCCCAGCACGGCCTTCTTGGCGGCTGCAGCCATGTTGTCCAGATCTTCCTTGGTGGGATGGTCCTTCGCGGCAACCCAGTTGTCGAGCAGCATCTTAAATCGGGCGTTGTCGGGATCTTGCTCGAGCATTGCCTCGTAGCGCTGCTTAACCGCGGGACCCATCTTGCCCTGGCACATCGCCCAGCCCGCAAGCTCGGCATCCTCGGCCAGATTGGAAGTTACGCGGTCGATAATCTGCTGGTAATAGCTCTGGTCGGCCCCAAAGCCGCAGGTGCCAAACAGGAACACGCGCTTGCCGTGCAAGGCAGAGAGCAACGCCGCGACCGAAGGCGTGCACGCGCCCTTGTCGCACCAAAAAC
>ERZ791897.1259-NODE-1259-length-12523-cov-3.148380_pt1 | contig 12523 bp, 7 predicted proteins | sample MGYA00510152_ERZ791897 | MGnify/ENA primary metagenome ERZ791897 (study PRJEB30046, sample SAMN00792050) | human gut metagenome | study: EMG produced TPA metagenomics assembly of the A metagenome-wide association study of gut microbiota in type 2...
TACTCATCCGCGCAGGAACAACTGGCGATGGCCTTCGCCGGGGCGCTGGTGGCCTCATTGATTGTTGCCGTTACCGGCAGTCAGGGCGGCGGGCAGTTAAGTCCGGTGCGTTTAACCCTGGCGGGCGTGGCGCTGGCGGCGGTGCTGGAAGGGCTGACCAGCGGCATCGCCCTGCTTAATCCTGATGTCTACGATCAACTGCGTTTCTGGCAAGCCGGTTCGCTGGATATTCGCAATCTACATACCTTAAAAGTGGTGCTGATCCCGGTGCTGATCGCCGGAGCAACCGCGCTATTACTGAGCCGCGCGCTGAACAGTTTGAGCCTCGGCAGTGACACCGCGACGGCGCTGGGCAGTCGCGTGGCGCGCACACAGTTAATTGGTCTGCTGGCGATTACCGTGCTTTGTGGTAGTGCGACGGCAGTAGTTGGCCCGATTGCCTTTATTGGCCTGATGATGCCGCATATGGCGCGTTGGCTGGTAGGTGCCGATCATCGCTGGTCGCTGCCCGTCACGCTACTTGCTACCCCTGCCCTGCTGCTGTTTGCCGATATCATCGGGCGGGTGATTGTGCCCGGCGAGCTGCGCGTTTCTGTGGTCAGTGCGTTTATTGGTGCACCGGTGCTGATCTTCCTCGTGCGACGTAAAACGCGAGGTGGTGCATGATTTACGTCTCTCGCCGATTACTCATCACCTGTTTGCTGCTGATTTCCGCCTGTGTGGTTGCAGGTATCTGGGGATTACGCAGCGGTGCCGTCACGCTGGAAACCTCGCAGGTATTCGCCGCGCTGATGGGCGATGCGCCGCGCAGTATGACGATGGTAGTCACCGAATGGCGTTTACCACGCGTGCTGATGGCGCTGTTGATTGGCGCGGCACTGGGCGTCAGCGGTGCGATTTTTCAGTCGCTGATGCGTAACCCGCTCGGCAGCCCTGACGTAATGGGCTTTAACACCGGGGCGTGGAGCGGCGTGCTGGTGGCGATGGTGCTGTTTGGTCAGGATCTGACGGCTATCGCGCTGGCAGCAATGGCGGGCGGCATTGTCACCTCGCTGCTGGTCTGGCTGCTCGCCTGGCGTAACGGTATCGACACCTTTCGGTTGATTATTATCGGCATCGGCGTTCGCGCCATGCTGGTGGCCTTTAATACCTGGCTGTTGCTGAAAGCGTCTTTAGAAACGGCGCTAACAGCGGGTTTGTGGAATGCCGGATCGCTCAACGGCCTGACGTGGGCAAAAACCTCGCCTTCCGCACCCATCATTATGTTGATGCTCATTGCCGCCGCCTTACTGGTACGCCGGATGCGCTTGCTGGAAATGGGCGATGATACTGCGTGTGCGCTGGGCGTCAGTGTCGAACGTTCGCGTCTGTTAATGATGCTGGTGGCGGTGGTTCTTACCGCTGCGGCAACGGCCCTTGCCGGGCCGATTTCCTTTATTGCTTTAGTCGCGCCACATATTGCCCGACGCATTAGCGGCACCGCTCGCTGGGGGCTGACCCAGGCGGCGCTGTGCGGGGCGCTGTTACTGCTGGCGGCCGATCTCTGCGCTCAGCAACTGTTTATGCCGTATCAACTTCCGGTTGGCGTCGTTACCGTCAGCCTCGGCGGTATTTACCTTATCGTCTTGTTAATTCAGGAGTCTCGCAAAAAATGACCGAATCAGTAGCCCGTTTGCGCGGCGAACAGTTAACCCTGGGATATGGCAAATATACCGTTGCGGAAAATCTGACTGTAGAAATTCCTGATGGTCACTTCACGGCAATTATCGGACCAAATGGCTGTGGTAAATCCACGTTACTGCGTACCTTAAGCCGCCTGATGACGCCTGCTCACGGGCATGTCTGGCTGGATGGCGAGCACATTCAACATTACGCCAGTAAAGAAGTTGCACGCCGGATTGGTCTGTTGGCGCAAAATGCTACCACGCCGGGCGATATCACCGTGCAGGAGCTGGTGGCGCGTGGACGTTATCCGCATCAACCGCTGTTTACCCGCTGGCGCAAAGAGGATGAAGAAGCGGTAACGAAAGCGATGCAGGCCACGGGAATAACTCATCTGGCAGATCAAAGCGTGGATACCCTTTCTGGCGGACAACGCCAGCGAGCGTGGATCGCGATGGTGCTGGCCCAGGAAACGGCAATTATGCTGCTCGACGAACCCACGACCTGGCTGGATATCAGTCATCAGATTGATCTACTGGAACTGTTAAGCGAACTGAACCGCGAGAAAGGCTATACCCTGGCGGCGGTGCTGCACGATCTTAATCAGGCCTGTCGTTACGCCAGCCATTTGATTGCATTGCGGGAAGGGAAAATTGTTGCTCAGGGAGCGCCGAAGGAGATTGTCACTGCTGAACTGATTGAGCGCATTTATGGTCTGCGATGCATGATCATTGACGATCCGGTAGCCGGAACGCCGCTTGTGGTGCCGCTCGGACGAACGGCACCTTCAACCGCAAATAGTTAAACTAAGTGGTCTGCCATCATGGCATCCTGTTTTCTGGATGCCATCGCATAGCGCAATAACACGCTACCACAAGCCACCATCCCGCCGATCAGCGCGGAAAGGATCACAATAATCGCCTTACCCGGACCGTCTTTTTTCACTGGCAATGACGGGCTTAACTGATATTTAAACGGCGTAAAATTCACATCGTTGACATTTGCTTTTGTTAATTGCTCGACAAGATACTGCCGATTACGTAATTCACCGTTCAGTTCCGCAACGTCAGTAACCGCTTTTTCAATTTCCAGTTTGCGTTCAATACCGTCTGCGCCGAGAGAAATAGAGAAATCGGGGTCATCTTTAACGGCCTGACCATTACTGTATACGGGCTTTTTAATTCCCGCCGCGTTGGCAATGTCGAGTGAATAATTGAGGCGCTGAATGTTTGCATCAAGTTGATTTTTCGTTTTAATGCGATCCTGAGCCAGTTTTTCTTTTTCAAACTGGGTTTTGATTTCCAGTTTATTACGGACGTTTTCGAGTGACTCTTTCACCACCAACGCAGAGATATAATCGATATACCCGCTCAAAACGGTCTGCGCCTCTTCACTGGTTGGCGCGGTAAAACTTAGCGTCCAGGAGGTATACAGTGACGGTTCATCTTTTTTCTTACTGGCATTGTCATCAACCGCTTTCATTTTTTCGCTCAATGCAACAATAGCGCGATGCAAATCCAGTTCATCGATTTTCGCCTCTTTTAATTGGTCCATCACATAAGGTGATGAACGCAGGTACTCTTCCAGCAAGCTAACCGACTGAAACTTCTTGATAAACAGGTTAAATGCTTCTGTACGATCAATTTTGATATCCAGATCCAGCACTCGAAGCTTAGTGAATGTTTTCTCCAGCTCTTGCCACTGAACAGGTTCTGGAGGCGTGACAACCGCCGCGCTGGTCCATTTTTGCGGCAGGATGAAAGAGATCAGCAAGCCTGCGCAGGCAAACGCAAAAATGACCGCCATGACCGTTTTTTTGGCCCGCCATAAAACTGCGATTAGATTAAGTAAATCAATTTCATTATTACTGGGCGACGCCAGAGGATACTCAGGAAAATGAGCGTCACTTCCCTGTTTAATATTCAGTGATGACATGGGGTATAACCTGAAAATGAGTCCAATAGGGGAAATCTCCACGGCGCTCACTTTACCAGTTGGTGATAATTATCCGAAGCTGAAGTTTGTAAATTCCTTCCACTGAATGCAACATTCACTCTATTTAAGAGAAATATTCATCAAACCTATAAATCAAACAAATAAAAAAACCCATAATTATTTTCTGTAATTATGGGTTTATAGATATTATTAATTTACCTGTTTAGCGTTGCGCGAATAATCGGCCCAATTTTTACAAACGCCCCTGGAGAGATAATATCCACATGCGCACAATCCTGACGATAGATATCCAGCTCCGCAATCCACGGCGACCAGGCACGTTCGGGACTCATACCTTCCTGAAGTGTGCGCTCAGCAACAAATAACGTTGCTTTTCCATCAAACGGAACGCTATGGGCGGTGGTTAACAAGCGCACAGCATCAGCGTAGTTGCCTTCAATGGTGGTAAACAACTCCGTTGAAGTACTTCCCTGCTGTGCCGCCAGGAAGGCCTCGCGTTCGCGGTTAATCTCCGCCAGCACTTCCGGGTCCAGACCATTAGCCTCTTTTTCCTGCCAGTTTTGCGTCTCTGGCGGCCAGGTATCCAGCAAACCAAGAAATGCCACCTGTTCGCCACGGGCACGCAGCCGCGCCGCAATGCCCTGCGCCAGCGTACCGCCAAGGGAATACCCCAGCAGGTAATAAGGGCCGTGCGGTTGTTGCTCAAGTAACGTTGCCAGATGCGCTTCGCAGACTTCATCCAGGTTTGTCGCTGTCTGCATGGGTCCATGAGGGCGCGGCGACTGAATGCCAATAATCGACCATTGTGGATCGAGATAACGCGAGAGCACGCTAAACTGCCAGGCAAAACCGGACGCCGGATGGAAACAAAACAGCGTCGGGCCATTACCTTCACGCAACGGCAGAATGGTTTCGAATCCCATGCGCCGGGAGCTGTCCTCTTCACCATCAATAATCGTTGCCAGTTTGGCGACGGTTGACGCGACCATCACCTGCCCCGGCGTCACCTGACGAGCAAACTGTCGACTTAACTGCGCTGCCAGTTTCATTGCCAGTAGCGAATGACCGCCCAGCGCAAAGAAATCAGCATCGGCATCCTGCACGTCACAACCCAGCAACGACGCGAATGCCGCGGCGATAATCTTTTCACTGCCCGCTTTCGGTGCACGTCCCGACGCTTGTGTCTTCAGTTCAGGCAACGGTAAGGCTTTGCGATCCAGCTTGCCGTTGGCGCTAAGAGGTAACTGTGGAAGTTGCAGCAGAACCACCGGCACCATATGCGGCGGCAATGTTTCGCGAAGCTGTGCCTGTAATGCGCTGGTATCCAACGGCAGACCTGATTGCGACACCAGATAGCCCACCAACTGACGCGCATCACCACCGGTGGCTGCCGCCAGGTTAATCACACAGGCGTGGGTAACGGCTTGTTTGACATCCGGCAGCGCCTGCATCACGCGATCGATTTCGCCCAGTTCGATACGCTGCCCGCGAATTTTTAGCTGATCGTCACTGCGCCCGAGGTACTCCACCGCGCCGTTATCCAGCCAGCGGGCGACGTCTCCGGTACGATACATCCGTTCACCTGGGGCAAAAGGATCGGCAATAAAACGGCTGGCGGTCAGATCGGGTCGTCCAAGATACCCCTGCGCCAGTTGGATGCCGGTGAGATAGAGATCACCCGCCACACCCGGCGGCACCGGATGCATCATCGCATCAAGAATACGCAGACCCGTATTCCATACCGGATAACCAATCGGCACACTGCTGCCGCGCACCTGTGCCAGTTCCTCGCCAAAAGCCGGATACCAGCTGACATCTACCGCCGCTTCCGTCGGGCCATACAGGTTATGCAACGGCGCGCCGGTTAACTGTTGCCATTCGCGGCATAAATCAGCCGGTAAGGCCTCACCACTACAGAAAACCTGTTTCAACGTCGCGCAATTCTGGCGAGCGGTTTGCGGCGTCAGCGATGCAACAAATGCCGCCAGCATCGACGGCACAAAGTGCGTGGTCGTTACGCCATATTCGGCAAAGAATTGCTGCATAGCGAGCGGGTCACGGTGCGCTTCCGGTTCAGCCATCACCAGTTTTGCCCCTGCGATAAACGGCCAGAAAAACTCCCACACCGAGACATCAAAACTGCACGGCGTTTTTTGGGCAACGACATCTTCGCCTGTAAGCGGGTAGTGATTTTGCATCCATAACAGGCGGTTAACGATAGCCGTCTGCCCGACCATTACCCCTTTCGGCCTGCCGGTGGAGCCAGAGGTAAAGATGATATAAGCCGTGTGGTGCGGTTGTGAAAGTTGCAGCGGCGCACTGCCCTGGGGGGTAAGCGGGGCGTTATAGCAAAGGCTTGTTAAATTGGGAACATCGCTAAAGCGCGGCAGTTGATCGTCGGTGGTAATTAACAGCGACGGACGCGCATCTTCCAGCATCATTTTCAGGCGATCGTCCGGATAGCCGGTATCCAGCGGTAGCCAGGCCGCGCCAGCTTCAACTATTGCATGGAGTGCCAGGGTCAAAAAGACCGAGCGCGGTAGTGCCACCGCCACGCTGTCCCCTGGTTTAACGCCGCGCTCACGCAGCAGATTCGCCAGCGCCACCACCTGCTCGCGCATTTCCCGATAGCTGAACAGGTAACGCGCATCTGCCAGCGCCGGAGCATCCGGTGTTTTTGCCGCTTGTTCTGCCACCAGCGCGCTCAGCGTGGTTTCTGGAATCTCAACCTGAGTGGCGTTGATCTGCGCCAGCTGCGCATACTCACCTGGCAGCATAATATCGACATCGCCGCACAACAGCGCCGGATCCGCGGCGAACTGGGCAATCAGCATTTTCAGGCGTTCAGCATGCTGGATTAACGTTGGCTCATCGTAACGCTGTTTATTGGCGAGGATCTCAATACTCAAATCACCGTGTTCATCCGGGAACAGGGCCAGTTCAAGGTCATTAACCGGACCGGTTGCCAGGGTATGGGTTTGCGCCTGAACACCAGGAATATCCAGTTGGTAATCAAATACCTTAATATTGAGTACCGGACCAAACAGCGGTTCATCACCTGCCGCTCGCCCGCTGTCACGGACAATTTGTTCGGCATCGTAACGTTGATGGCGACGCATTTTTTTCAGTTGAGCCGCCAGTCGGGTTGCCAGTTCCGGCAGCGTTTCTTGCGCCGCAATGTGAATACCCAACGGTAAAACGTTGAGCACGGGTCCGCTAGCCGTCAGCGCCGCCGAGCCCAGTCGACGCATAAAGATAAATCCGGCGGCATAGTCCATGCGATTGCACAATCGCCCCAGCCACAAGGCTGCCAGCGCAAGGGCTAAATCGGTACGCTGCACACCTGAAAGTTGCGTAGCCAGCTGGCGGAATTCCCCGTCGGTAAATTCCAGTTTCAGGCGCAGAATATCTGCCGAAGCGCTGCGCCCCGCTAAAGGTGCCGGAGAAAGTGACGCGGGCGGCGGCAGTTGACGACGCTGTTCTGCCCAGAATGCCGCATCACGCTGCCAGGCTTCGCTTTCGCGGTATTGCTGGTACTCTTCCACTACATCAGCGAAAGGCGTAAACGGCGAAGCAGGCGTTGGTTCGCCACGCAGCCATGTGCAGTAAATATTGGCGATCTGGCGAGTAATGGCCGGGAAACTGAAGCCATCGACCAGCAAATGGTGATAACGCTGATACCAGTACCAGCGGTTATCCGCAACATGTATCAGCTGATGAAAGACCAGTGGTTTACCGCTATCGACGCGCAAATCTTGTTGCAAATCCGCCAGCATTAATGCCTGCGCAGTACCGTGCGGATCAATATTGGTTCGCAGGTCGATAATTTCTGGCAGTTCGAATATCAGCGCATCATCGACCCACTGCCAGACTTCGCCGTTATCTTCCGTAAAACGCATCCGCAACGTATCTGCTTGCGCTAGTCCGACAACCACCGCGCGGGCCAGTAATGGCGCATCAACATCTCCAGTTAACTCAACGTAATGCGCCACGCTCCAGGCGGAGGGTAAATCCGACAGTTTTTCTGCCATCCAGATGCCGGGCTGTGCGGCGACCAAAGGTAAATGCTGGCTCATTGTGCCTCCTGCAACTGGGTGAAATTGGCCGGTGTCAGAGTACGCCAGTGGACTTCCAGCCACTGCTGGCAGGACGCCTGTGACTGCGGCTGACACACAATGTCCCAGCCTGCCGGTAAGGCGCATTGTTGCGGCCACAGACTGAATTGCCCCTGCGCATTGCGCAAAATGTAAAACGCTCCCTGTGGATCATCGAAGGGATTACTGAATGCCATATTCAACTCCTGTCATGGAAAAGTGGTTGCCAGAGGTCGATTAGCCCCTGCATCAAGCCACCGCGCCAACAAAGCGCATCATGTCCGCCGTCAACCTGACGCCAGAAAATGGATTCTTTTATGGGGTGTAATTGCGCATACAGCGCCTGATTGGCCCGCATAATCATCGGCTCGCGAATACCCGCTTCCAGCACAATGCGCAGACCTTCGGCGCTAACTTCACCAGCTTTAAGCTTTTCAAGTAACACGCCCTCTTGCTGCCCGCCCCGATGCGGCCACCAGTACGATCCTGACTGGCTTAATACACAGCCAAAGCGTTCAGGCCAGTGCAGTCCGGCATACAGCGCGGACAGCCCACCAAAACTCTGCCCGGCGACCACGGTGCGATCGGCGCGATCGCTAAAAGGGGCAATAGCTTTCACCAGGGGTAATAACTCTTGCTGTACTGCCAGCCAGAAATCCGCATTACACGGCAGTTCGTGGGCGCGGTGCGTGGTGTCGATAGCGTCGATCAACACATACACGGCGGGAGGAAGTTGCTGACGATGGGTCAGCGAAGTCAGCACAGGCCAGACGGGCATACTTTGCGCCCAAAATTCGCCATCGAGCAAAACTGCCAGCGGACGTTCTTCTGCTGTTGCATCGCCGGTGGTAAAAATCCATACACGACGTGAATTTTTCAACCGTTCACTTTTCCAGATAATTTCTTTGGCTGCTATTTCTGGCGCTTGCGGACAATCCCATCCCGGTTGCAGAGGCGCTTGCGGCATTTCGAGTGCAGAAACAGCGTGCCCTCGCCCGCCTTTCCAGCTTTGTGGATTCAGCGGATCGGCTATTGCCTGGGGTAATAGTTTTCGCCAGCCTTCACGTAATTCGAGGCGATCGGGGGATGGTGCAGAAAAAATGTCATCGCGTTCGGTGGGAATAAAGCAGTAGCTGCCGCGCCAGTTGGCATTGAGTTGTGTCGTCCACTGCCAGACATCAGTACCTGCAATTCGCTGCATCGACTGGGGCTGGCTGTTCTGATGATGATCGGTCACACCAGTGATGTAGATCCATACGCGCTTTATCGTCGAGTATTCTTCAGAACCTTGGGGATCACGCCACCAGAAAGTGACCTCAAACATTTCGTCATTCAGACGCTGCCATTCCGGGCCATGTTTCGACTGCCACCAGCTCTCACTTCCTACTTTTAACGCCGTCACACCATAACCCCATGTTTACTGTGCAATTTTTCATTGATTGCAGAAATATATTGATAATATTATTGATAACTATTTGCATTTGCAATAGCGTAATGGCGCGCCGTGGGAAGCGCGGACATTTATTAACCAACTGCACTGCGTGTCTTTCAGGATCAAAGGTTTTCGCGGTAGCGGGATGCGTCGTGTTGAGGACGACCATGCCCGACAGTTGCAATTCGTGGCAAAAATGCAGGAATAAAACAATGAACAAGAAGATTCATTCCCTGGCCTTGTTGGTCAATCTGGGGATTTATGGGGTAGCGCAGGCACAAGAGCCGACCGATACTCCTGTTTCACATGACGATACCATTGTCGTTACCGCCGCCGAGCAGAACTTACAGGCGCCTGGCGTTTCGACCATCACCGCAGATGAAATCCGCAAAAACCCCGTTGCCCGCGATGTGTCGGAGATCATCCGTACCATGCCAGGCGTTAACCTGACCGGTAACTCCACCAGTGGTCAGCGTGGGAATAACCGACAGATTGATATTCGCGGTATGGGTCCGGAAAACACGCTGATTTTGATTGACGGCAAGCCGGTAAGCAGCCGTAACTCGGTGCGTCAGGGCTGGCGTGGCGAGCGCGATACCCGTGGTGATACTTCCTGGGTGCCACCTGAAATGATTGAACGTATTGAAGTTCTGCGTGGTCCGGCAGCTGCGCGTTATGGCAACGGCGCGGCGGGCGGCGTGGTTAACATCATTACCAAAAAAGGCAGCGGCGAGTGGCACGGCTCCTGGGACGCATATTTCAATGCGCCAGAACATAAAGAGGAAGGTGCCACCAAACGCACTAACTTTAGCCTGACCGGTCCGCTGGGCGACGAATTCAGCTTCCGTTTGTATGGCAACCTCGACAAAACCCAGGCTGACGCGTGGGATATCAACCAGGGCCATCAGTCCGCGCGTGCCGGAACGTATGCCACGACGTTACCAGCCGGGCGCGAAGGGGTAATCAACAAAGATATTAATGGCGTGGTGCGCTGGGATTTCGCGCCATTGCAATCGCTGGAACTGGAAGCAGGTTACAGCCGCCAGGGTAACCTGTATGCGGGCGATACCCAGAACACCAACTCTGACGCTTATACTCGCTCGAAATATGGCGATGAAACCAACCGCCTGTATCGCCAGAACTACTCGCTGACCTGGAACGGTGGCTGGGATAACGGCGTGACCACCAGCAACTGGGTGCAGTACGAACACACCCGTAACTCGCGTATTCCGGAAGGTCTGGCGGGCGGTACCGAAGGGAAATTTAACGAAAAAGCGACACAGGATTTCGTCGATATCGATCTTGATGACGTGATGCTGCACAGTGAAGTTAACCTGCCGCTTGATTTCCTCGTTAACCAGACGCTGACGCTGGGTACGGAGTGGAATCAGCAACGGATGAAAGACTTGAGTTCCAATACCCAGGCGCTGACCGGGACGAACACCGGTGGCGCTATTGATGGCGTGAGTGCCACCGACCGTAGCCCGTATTCAAAAGCAGAAATTTTCTCGCTGTTTGCCGAAAACAACATGGAGCTGACTGACAGCACCATCGTAACGCCGGGGCTGCGTTTCGATCATCACAGTATTGTCGGCAATAACTGGAGCCCGGCGCTGAACATATCGCAAGGTTTAGGCGATGACTTCACGCTGAAAATGGGCATCGCCCGTGCTTATAAAGCGCCGAGCCTGTACCAGACTAACCCGAACTACATTCTCTACAGTAAAGGTCAGGGTTGCTATGCCAGCGCGGGCGGCTGCTATCTGCAAGGTAACGATGACCTGAAAGCAGAAACCAGCATCAACAAAGAGATTGGTCTGGAGTTCAAACGCGACGGCTGGCTGGCGGGCGTCACCTGGTTCCGTAACGATTATCGCAATAAGATTGAAGCGGGCTATGTGGCTGTAGGGCAAAACGCAGTCGGCACCGATCTCTATCAGTGGGATAACGTGCCGAAAGCGGTGGTTGAAGGTCTGGAAGGATCGTTAAACGTACCGGTTAGCGAAACGGTGATGTGGACCAATAACATCACTTATATGCTGAAGAGTGAAAACAAAACCACGGGCGACCGTTTGTCGATCATCCCGGAGTACACGTTGAACTCAACGCTGAGCTGGCAGGCGCGGGAAGATTTGTCGATGCAAACGACCTTCACCTGGTACGGTAAGCAGCAGCCGAAGAAGTACAACTATAAAGGTCAGCCAGCGGTTGGACCGGAAACCAAAGAAATTAGTCCTTACAGCATTGTGGGTCTGAGCGCGACCTGGGATGTGACGAAGAATGTCAGTCTGACCGGCGGCGTGGACAATCTGTTCGACAAACGTTTGTGGCGTGCGGGTAATGCCCAGACCACGGGCGATTTGGCAGGGGCCAACTATATCGCCGGTGCCGGGGCGTATACCTATAACGAGCCGGGACGTACGTGGTATATGAGCGTAAACACCCACTTCTGATGCTAACGTCAGATTGTTGACAAAGTGCGCGTCGTTCATGCCGGATGCGGCGTGAACGCCTTATCCGGCCTACAAAAATCTTGCCAATTCAATATATTGCAGGACCATGTTGGCCTGATAAGCGTAGCGCATCAGGCAGTTTTGCGTTTGTCATCAGTCTCGAATATGGTCGATATGAAAACTACGCATACCTCCCTCCCCTTTGCCGGACATACGCTGCATTTTGTTGAGTTCGATCCGGCGAATTTTTGTGAGCAGGATTTACTCTGGCTGCCGCACTACGCACAACTGCAACACGCTGGACGTAAACGTAAAACAGAGCATTTAGCCGGACGGATCGCTGCTGTTTATGCTTTGCGGGAATATGGCTATAAATGTGTGCCCGCAATCGGCGAGCTACGCCAACCTGTCTGGCCTGCGGAGGTATACGGCAGTATTAGCCACTGTGGGACTACGGCATTGGCCGTGGTTTCCCGTCAACCGATTGGCGTTGATATCGAAGAAATTTTTTCTGCGCAAACAGCGACCGAATTGACAGACAACATTATTACACCAGCAGAACACGAGCGACTCGCAGACTGCGGTTTAGCCTTTTCTCTGGCGCTGACACTGGCATTTTCCGCCAAAGAGAGCGCATTTAAGGCAAGTGAGATCCAAACTGATGCAGGTTTTCTGGACTATCAGATAATTAGCTGGAATAAACAGCAGGTCATCATTCATCGTGAGAATGAGATGTTTGCTGTGCACTGGCAGATAAAAGAAAAAATAGTCATAACTCTGTGCCAACACGATTAATTGACAACATCTGGTACGATTCGCCCGCAGCCATCACTGACCGCGGGCGAAAGTGTAAAGCAGGTGCCTTACCACTCTGACCTGACAACCGGATATGCGGGGATTGCTCCCATAAGCGCTAACTTAAGGGT
>ERZ791897.1263-NODE-1263-length-12466-cov-92.988156_pt1 | contig 12466 bp, 21 predicted proteins | sample MGYA00510152_ERZ791897 | MGnify/ENA primary metagenome ERZ791897 (study PRJEB30046, sample SAMN00792050) | human gut metagenome | study: EMG produced TPA metagenomics assembly of the A metagenome-wide association study of gut microbiota in type 2...
AGCAGAATGTCGCAGGTTCAAATCCTGTCAGCCCGACCGGAAGCCTTGGAAACATTACGTTTCCAAGGTTTTATTTTTTCTTGGCCGTAGGCTATCGACACGATTCGACACGATGACCGCGCAACCTCCGCGTCTAGACGGTCTTCAACTGTTCAGCGCGCAGCTCGCCAATCGCGTCCGCCACATCGTCCAATCGTTCCGGCCAGAGAGCCGTGTATGTGTTCAGCGTGATGCTGGGTGAGGAGTGGCCGAGCTGCATCTGTAGGGTCTTCACGTCCGCGCCTTGAGCAATTGCAAAGCTCGCATAGCTATGCCTCAAACTATGGATGGTCACGCCCTCGTCCTCCATGCCGGCCAGTCGGACGGCCTTTCGCCAGACACGCGTCCGCCACGTGTTCGTCCACAGGTTCCCGCCTCTTGCCGCGCGGAACAGCCAGTCGTCGTCGCCCATGCCCTCCATCTGCCGTTCGATGGACGGTATAAGGAATCTGGGTATGGCGATGCTGCGCGGTTTGCCGTTCTTCGGCGTGCCCAGCACAAGCCTGCCTTTGCCGTCGTCGGTCCAAGTGCGGCGGATGCGCGCCCTGCGTGAATCCACATCCACGTCGCCGCATTTGAGTGCCAGCGTCTCGCCAATGCGGGCACCGGTATATGCCTGCCAGCGGACGATCAGCCCGTCTACCGGCCGTCCTGCCCGTTCGGCCATGCCGGCCAGCAACTCCACCTCCTCGACGGTAAGGAACACCATGTCGTCATCGGATTGCGTGATGCGCGGCACGGTGACCTTTTCAATGGGGTTCTCTCCGATCCAGCCGTGCTCCAAAGCGAATTCCATGACACCGCCCATGACGACCTTGACGATGTTGCGGATGCTGCGTGGACTCAATGGCTTCGATTCGCGATCGTCCTGCAGTTCGGCGGGATACCCGCCTTCGGTGAGCTGCGTGACCCACTGTTGCAGTTCGTCGCGTTGGATTTCCCTCAGTGTGCGATCGCCCCACTTGGGGTTGATATAAACGCGCAATTCGCGGCGGTATCTGCCCAAAGTGCCCTGTTTGATATCCATCTTGCCGTCCGTCCATTCAGAGGCAACGTCCCGGAAGATGCGTAGTTCCTGCTGCGGGTCGCGGTATTTGCCGCGTCTGATGTCGTCCTCGATGGCCGCTGCGTATTCCTCAGCGTCACGGAGCTTGGCGAAGTTCCGTGATTTCTGGACGCGTTTGCCGTCTCGAAGCGTGTACCAGCGGCATCTCCACCGTGAGCCTTGGCCGTACAGCGCGGACCGCCATTTGCCGGGCACATTGGCTTTCATCGGATCCTTCGCATTGGCCAGCGACTGTTTCGCGGCCCTGCTGGGCGGGTTGCCGTCCTCGTCGTTTTTGAGCCATCTGTCGTCTACGAACGCTCTGGCCATGGTTGTCTCTTTCCGAGGATCCGCGCTACACTGTGCGTGGAACCTCATTTTGGTGAAAACGGAAATGCTGATTGTTGGTTCCTTGGGTTCCGTCCGACTGTGTTCGGGCGGAACCCTTTTTGTTTCCCGTCGCGGTATGTGGACGCTGAGCTTCTTTTATTGCACGCACACGCCGGAATCGTACAACAGCTGCCGATAGTCCGACAGTACTTGGATGGTGACGCCCAATTCCACGGCCATCATCCACGTATTGCCTTCGTATATCTGCTCCACCATGCCATAGTCCACGGGACTGATCAACGTCAGCGCGGTCTCCCTGCGACACCGGCGCTCGCACTTCAACCCGTATTGGCTACCACAGCCTGGATCGTGGTGTTTCGCGTGGATGAGCTCATGGCACAGCGTGCAACGGCGCTGGCGCTGGTTGAGCCAGTCGGCCAGCAGAATGAGTTTGTGTCGATCGTCGTATAGGCCGCATATGTCACGGGGAAGGTCGCGTGACATGACTGACAGACCCATGGATTCCGCGTTCCGGTGAAGCTCCGCGATGGTCTTGTTATCCACATTCCTCTCTTCCGAAAGTATTGTTTTTCGAGAAGTACTTTTTTGCTGTTTGTCAAGTTCTGCTTGACAGTTGGAGTGTCGTATGTGATGCTTGAATCAGCTCATCTACCGAGTTGTAGAAGGAGTCTCCAGGGTCGCTGCGGCGGCCCTTGCTTTTTATTGAACGCAATTCCCGTTCAAACTTGACTGATCATATTCTTTCAGAAGTTTGTTGAAGCTATGATCATGGTCGACGTAGTAGGCGGTGACCAACATGCAGTAGCCTCTGTCCTTATGTGGTTCCAGCACGACTAGATACCGTTCTGATTCAATGAGGATATATAACCTATCGCGGCCATGCTTATGCTTCCTCCAGATTAATGGCGCATCACATACCTCATAATGGCATTGCGGACAATCCTTTGCGTTGTCAATCGTCTTCCGTGGAAACCTGATCCGCTCACATCTACGCAGATCGACATTCCTCTCGCCGGTTGTGTAGTCTTCGACGCTGGTGATGTGGAAAAACCCAGCCCATTTTCCGTCGGTCTCCTCTTTCTGGCGGCGTACGGAAACTCTGAGGCCGTCGAATGATGGATGTGAATCTATGAAGTCATGTCTGAAGATTGCATAAGTCCTATCCTCATATACGGCAAAGTCTTCTATCGGGGATTTGGTTACGAGCTCCGGTGTCCAATGCGGTGTCATGCGTTCCGTCCTTCCCAGACGAAGATGTTGAACTTGCGCGTGCCCAAGGTCGTTGACTGGGTGAGTCGGAGCTTTGATCTCATGCGTATGTAGTCGATGATTTCAGCTTTCGCGCCTGATGGTTGGGGGATGGTCGTCCGGTTCGCCCTGCATACGGCTCCGTTGATCACGTCGGTGATTTGCATCATTTGCACTTCGTCTGAACGGATTGGTTGCACTTTCTTGATGCATTCGTGGTTGAAGTCGTAGTGGCTGTTTGCTAGCACTTCCTCCAGTTTCTCGGTACGTTGCGCGGAGTGCGTGTCCTTGATGTCCACGTACACGTTGTAGGTGTTCGTGGAATCGAACAGCCTGTTCAGCATGGTGAAATACATCTTGTAGTACCAATCGTTGTGTGACTGGGACCATGCCTCATGATTCAGACGTGTCTTCTTGGCCACCAGAACACGGAACCTCATGTCGTCATCCAGGAAGAAGCAGTTCAGCAAATCCTTGTACAGGTCGATTTTCGGCATGCTGGCCTTCGTCCACTTCACTTCCGTGCGTGCCTTGACACCGTAACGTGCCTTGATCTGGAGAATATTCTCTGTGATTTCCTGCCTTTTATCCTTGGGGATAATGAGGGCTCCAAGGACCATCACGTCGCTGTCGTCATGTTCTAGATGACAGCTTTCATCGCAATACAGGTTGTATTCAGTCATTTGCGTTCCTTTCACTCATCCGTGGCTCCATGTCTGTGGCCTTCGGAGACGCGTCGTCGGCTCGTCTCTCTTCTAGCTGTTTCCTGAGTGGTGTCTTGAGCTTGGTGAAGCCGATTGACATCAGCGTGAACGGGATGGCGAAGGTGAGCATGACGGGGCCGAAGAAGCACATGAGGATGGTGAACGCGGTCAGCGCGTACATCACCCAAAGAAGGACGTTATACGCCTTGTACTGGATTTCGAGCTGCTTCAAAGTCTTTGGGCGGGGCTGATGTGGCGTGCTGCCTGCAGATGAGGGAGTATAACTCGCCTGTTGATTGCTCTCGACAGTTGACCTCCGCTGCGGAGCGGTGTTTCTTTTCGTCTTCGGATTGATGGTATATGAGACGCCCTTTGCTACATGCACGGTCTTGCGTCCCCTCGAATTGACTGTGACCGGTCCCATCTTCACGGACGTGCTGACACCTCTTTTACCGATATTCACCCGGACGTTCTTGCCCAGGCTGATCCTGCGATTGACCCTGAAACCCATTGTCATTCCCCTCACTCGTCAGGCGTCTCGGCTTCGAGACGTGCGTTCGAATCCTTGTTCGCGGCCACGTCGTAGTCTTCTGGGTGCGCGGCGATACGGCCGATGAGATCATCGGTGATCCGGGATTCGCGCTCGCGGGCCTCGTAGGCTCGTGCGGCATCGCTGCCCAGGGCGCGGGTGTAGATGTCGAGGCTGGTGAGCCCGAATGTGAAGGCGATGTGCTCCACGTCGGACGTTGTGAGCGGCGCTTCATATCGGAGCCTTACGTGCCAGTAGTTGTTTCTCATACCGCTCTTTTTGTAGAACTCGGCATTTGTTATTCCGCTTCGTTTAACGAGATCTCGACATATGTCGATGATTCTCTTGCTGTCTTCGGTGACTTCATTTCTGGCAATGCTTCCCATGCCCAACATGGTACCCAATTGAGAAGGATTTGTAAAGAATACTCAATTGAGTAACAATAAACTTACTCAATTAAGTACGGTAAGAATTACCGCAAGGCAATGAACAAAGAAAGGAGCGGCAAGACAGATGAGTGAGACGGAAACCATCGCAAGGAATCTCAGCGGCGAGCTCGCACGGCACCGCAAGACACAGGCCGCGCTCGCCAAGGAACTCGGCATGAGCGAGAAAACCGTCAGCGAACGACTGCGAGGCAAAGGAGCATTCGATACCGAGCAACTCGAAAAGACGGCGACGATGCTCGGCATGAGCCTCTACCAGCTCATGATCAAGCTCCTGCAACCAATCGACGGCATCAAACAGATCAAGCCGTGAGCCGCGCTCGCCGACGAATGAATCGAAAGGAGAATCCGAAATGAACATTAATATTCCGGCCGAAGATTCGAAAAGACCATTGGATTGTCCGCTATGCGGCGGCATTCCGGAGATTCGTGTGTCGAAAACAGCTTATTCGGCTAACCACAGGATGGATTACTTCGTCGTATCCTGCTCGAATGGGCATGGTCCTGCAGAGGAAGGCGTATCGCAGGAGTTCATGCTGAAACGGTGGGACGCCTGGGCGGCCAGAATCGCGTCGATTCTCTCGTCGCCGATTCACCCGTGCCCGATGTGCGGCCGCATGCCACACGTCAATGCGAACAACTTGGGCCTCAATCTTGACTGCGGATGCGGAGCAAGTTCGAATCCTGTTTCGGATCCGGTCGCCGCCGTCGAACTCTGGGAGCGGAACATCGAAAAACGAAAGCGTCTAAATGCCGATGCCGAGTTTCTGAACGGGATCATCTCTCGGTCGTCGGCGTTGGATGCAACGGCTCCGGTGACTCCTCGATCTCGTCAGTGCGATTCCGAAGCTCGTACCGTTCCAGCCGGCCAATCAGCTGCCGCCAAAGGGGAATCCGAATCGCCTTATATCCACTGGCCGGCCACAGATTCTCGCCGGAGACACGTCCTATATGCCAGCGGAGACGCTTCTTCCACCAGCGGAGCCAAGGAATCGAGGGGAAACGGTCATGCGTGACCACGATGATCGGATCCGCATCGGAGTGGTGCATCTGCAATACGACGGACTCGCCCGGGGCGATGGATGGCACGGAACTTTCCCAGTGACGTAAGTCATTGCCATGCGAGGGCTTGAGTTCCACTGCGACAACGCAGCCGGAGCCGACGAACCGGACGTCAATGGCTGGCGCTGTGCCGATGTTCTCCAAGGTCAGTGGCTCGCCATACAGATCGCGATTACCTGACAGATGCTTCGGCAGCACAACTTCACGCCGTGTAAGCACAAGATTAGGCCGGTTCCTGTCGAAATAGCGCAACAGCAGCGTGACCGCCGTGGACGTTACGACGCTCGCCGGTACCACCGAGGACCAATCAATGCCGGTAACCCAACTCATATTTCACCAATCATCACGGAATAACACATGAACACGATTCTAAGGAGAATCTGAAATGAGCATCAACATTCCGGCCGAGACACCGGATGAATCCATGAACCCGATTTCCGTTGAGGAATTCGAACGCCTGCACCCGGCGATGCTTGGCGCGATAAGGAAAGCCGTCCGCGAGGAACCTGCCAGAACGGTTATCGGAGCAATAGGCGACGACAGGAGGAGCCACCTGTCCAGCCTTGACCTGCGAGGCATCGGCATCGAGGTCAGACGGCAGTTGTCGGCCCGCGACATGACGACCGAAGTCATGGGCTCGATTCTCGGGCACATCAATCAGGCCGCGGACCGACTAAGCGCGGAGATACAGGAACTCCGTTCAGAACTTATCCGAGAGCACGTCGAGACAGTAGGCGGCGGATGCCATGGAGGCATCCATCGAATCGAATCCCTTGGCGAGGAGGGAAAGCCCTTGGCACAGGGCTCTCATCCTCTCGTCGGGATCGGACGTTTCGGCGGCCTTCCCAAACACGGCGCTCGCCTTCGCGAAATCGGATCCATTGCTCATATTCTCACCTCCCTTCTTTGCGTGGGTCTGCTCATTCTCCCACTCGGCAGGAAGGCCCTCAAACGAAACACGTCGGGAAAGCAATCAGCGCTCGCCGACGAATGAATCGAAAGGAAGGTGTTCTCACATGGAAACGATAGCGACCTGGTTTCCCATCGTCTGCGCGATGGTGAGCATCATCACTGTCTTCATCAATATGTGGCTCAACGGCTAACGGCGCAGCAGCAGCGCGTCATGGGAATGCATGACCACCAATGAAAACGATTCTAAGGAGAATCCGAAATGAGGAAGATGAAGAGATCCGATGTCCGCGAATGGATTCCAGGTGAACCGCTTGAACGGGTCGATTTCGGCAACGGTTGCACGGGGATGGATAAGAGCATTCCTAAGGAACCCGGTCAGGTGGGCGATTTCAAGCGTCTCATTTGGAAATGCCGTGCCATTGAAGCGGACGGAGGGCCATGCCTTGATGTGCTTCCATCCGAATATTGGATTGACGACGTGAAGCAGGGCGACTGCTTCGATGTGGTCACCGACGGATCAAGTTACGGCCCATGCAGCTTCGGTGGTGCGTGGACTTATCTCGCTGGCGTTGATACGGGATGGCATCTCGCCCGCAGGGAGCGTCATTCCGGTTTGTGTGCGACCTTGCGTGGCATATTCGATTCGTTGACTCATCGCCACGAGAACGCGACTGATGCAGAACAGTTGGTTACGGCCTCGAAGCCCTCTCGCGAATCTGCTGAACCCTCTTCGAGCTGCGGTTCCACGCCTCCTTCTTTATCTCGGTCAGAGATACACGAATCTTATGACTGCGCGACATGTGGGACGACCGCCACTCAATCTCGAAATCATCGGGAAGCAGCAGCACCGCATTCTCGCCGGTGAAACCGGTATGGCAGATCTGATTCGGCCTTAACCGCTTGGCCAACAGCGGCGTATAGGGGCTTGTTCCCAACGTTGCCTGAGGGGGGATTCGGACGTCATACATCGTCAGAGGCCCAACAAGCCGGAAATACACGATGCTGTTTGACGTGGAATCAAGAAAAGGCTCCAGATCGGTTTTGGACAAATCGTCCCTACGGCGAATGGAGTGGATTTGAAACTGCTGCAGAACGTTCCACGCCAAAGACGCCCCGGCAATGATGGTCGAAGCCCAGCCTGCCGGATCCTCAAGAAAACTACTCACAAACTCGATTCTAAGGAGAATCTAATGAACAATGAAATACAACGATTCGACTTCAAAGGCGCGGCACTGCGCACCCTGTCAGACGAGGCGGGGGAGCCTTGGTTCGTCGCCAAGGACGCATGCGACATCCTCGGCATTGACACAAATCATCTCCGTGAAGCTCTTGATGATGACGAAATCACAAACCTCCGCAATTCGGAGGTTTGGAATCAGCCGGGGCGTGCGCCTCTCATCATCTCCGAGCCTGGCCTGTACAAGCTCATCATGCGCTCGCGGAAGCCGGAGGCGAAGGAGTTCCAGCGTTGGGTGACTCATGAGGTGCTACCGCAGATCCGCAAGCACGGCGGCTATATGGCCGGCCAGGAACGGATGACACCGGAACAGATGGCGTTGGCCAGCATGCGATGGCTGCAATCCAAGGTCGACGAACAAGCCAAACAGCTCAAAGCCCAGGAAGGCAAGGTCCTGTTCGCCAACGCGGTCGAAACCGCGAGGACGTCCATCCTTGTGGGCGATTTCGCGAAGATCCTGAAAAGCAACGGCATCGACATCGGCCCACGGCGCCTGTTCGCCTGGCTCCGCGAGCATGGATGGCTCATCAAGGCCAAGGGCTCCAGTTGGAACATGCCCACACAGAAGGCGATGGACCTCCACCTGTTCGAGATCAAGGAGACGACCATCAGCCACTCGGACGGGCACACCACGATCAACAAGACGCCGAAGATGACAGGCAAGGGGCAGACGTATTTCGCCAAACTGTTCCTCGCGAAACCAACACAGGAAGCGGGTGCGTGATGAGTGAGACATGGCTGCCGGCATGCATATCGCTTACTGCTGGCTTGTTCAGTCTTTCCCTGGCTTTGCTTCGGATCCTCGTCGATCTTGATCCGATCGGTTGGATCCTGTCGTTGGGGGAATGTCAAGAGTCCGGGAAAGCGGATGCAGTCGGGGATGTGCAAATAACCATAATCCCAGTCTCGAATGTTCGAACCGGTATCTCGTCAGAGTTGGCAAATGCCGTCTCGTTTCCGGTATCGGATGACGCGGCTGTTCCGGGAGCGACCCATGAATCGAATAGGAACGGAACACGCGGCGCATCAAATGCGTCGGCTGCTTCGTCCAATGGAGGCGTATCGCTATGACATCGGCTTTCTCATCGGCGTGCATGATGATATACGCGCGGTCGGCCGCTTTGAATTGCGCGATGCTGCTCGGAGTCATGAACTCGGTGTTGTCGCCGATGGGTCTCAGGAGCAGGAAATACGCCTTGCATCCAATCCCCTCGATTGAGACGTCGTACGCGTCGCCGTCACCGGAATTGTACACGGAGCAGACGGAATCCGGCTCGGCCTCGTCTCGAGACTCCAACCAGTCAGAAAATCCGGGCACCGTTGAGGAAATCGGTAATTCAGGATTCGTCGAGTGTTCCAGCAGGGTCCAGTCCGCCTGCGGCCTGTTATGCCATGGCCACCAAACGGTCAATCCGGCGCCAAACAGCGAGGCCGCGGCACCGGCCCATGCGGCCAATACGGATCCATCCATTGATTCTTCTCCTAACTGTTCGGCCCGCACGTCGGAAATGCGGGATGACACCGATTTTAGGAGAGGGCCGGGCGGTTCTCCTAACGCCGCCCGGCATTACACACGCAAAGGAGGCGCGTGATGGAAGACGATACGACGTTCGCTGCGCTCGCTGAGGTCCTGAAACCGATGAACACGACGAAGGACATCGCGGACCGTTGCGGCATCAAGGAGGGCACCTTGGCGTACTGGCGTGGTGCGGGAATCGGTCCGAAGTTCGTGAAGGTCGGACGGACCGTCATGTATCCGAAGGAGCCGATGATCGCCTACTTCAAGGAACACCTCTACCAGAGCACATGTGAATACGAGGGAAAGGAGTCGGCATGAAAACGATTCGCAAGGCCTGCGTGCAGGCAGTGTTCGACGAGTTCGAGATCCAGGGCGAACTGGTCCACCCATTCAAGGACGGGGATGTGGAGGCCATGCGGGCGCTCGGCCACATCGTCGGCTACGTCGACCTTGACGTCACCGGAATCGTGGACCTCATCGTCGACACGATCAACAAGGAGCTGTGACATGGGCATCAGACAGGCCGTGAGGCTGAATCCGCCGGCGCCGCCGAAGTCGGGACGCCATGACCCGCATAACGTGCTGCTCGCGTCGAGTGGCTTCTACGTCCGGGTGGACGTGGACGGATTCGCCAGACTCATCGACGGCATCCATGAGATAACGCTGGCGGAATTCACCGCCGAGGAAAGCAAAGACATCATTCACACGCTCGGCATGATCGGAGGAACACGATGACCGACAACGACTACCACATCGAAGACCGACTCGAAACCGCACGGAAGGCGGGGCGTCCGAATTACGCCTTGCGCCGCATGAAATTCGCGATTGCGGTCATCGGCCTGGTCGTGAGCGTGACGCTCATGCTCACCTGGCATGACTCGTGGAACATGGCCGGCGCGCTGCTGGTCGAGGGCGTGTATCTCGCCACCGCGTTGTGGCTGGTGGTGCGGTTCGCGTCCAGGGACGACGACTGAGGGGAGTGACCGATGAGGGAGATTCTGCCGCATTGGCATTTCAGTCCGAACGCTCCGGTCAAGGACGTCGACACGAAGAAGATGACGAGTGGTGACAGGGCGGTGGCCGGCGCGTGCCGTCGGGCGATGGAGAGCGAGGCGTGGAAGGAGCTGGTGATTCTGGAATCGGTGGGCGTGCGGTTCACCGGACTGGTGGGCCGGTTCGTGTCCGAGGTGGCGTCTCCGGTGTTGGAGGTGATGCCTGGTGACAGTTTCCATCAGGGCGCGAAGGCTCAGTTGTCGCACATGGTGAAGACCAGGGATGGTGGCGAGACCATCCGCATCATCAAGACTCTCGCCGTGAAAGGAAGGTTCTGATGGCTGGTGAGACGATTATCGCGGTTGTGGGCAACCTGACCGCGGATCCGGAGTTGAGGTCGACGAATAACGGCAGGAGCGTGGCGGGTTTCACGATCGCGTCCACTCCACGCACGTTCGACCGGCAGTCGAATCAGTGGGTCGATGGGGACGCGTTGTTCCTCCGCTGCACTGTGTGGGGTGACTTGGCGGAGCATTGCGCCAATAGTCTCGCGAAGGGCATGCGTGTGGTCGCCCAGGGCAGGCTGACGCAGCATTCGTGGGAGGACGAGCAGCATCAGAAGCGTTCTTCCGTGGAATTGCAGGTGGATGAGATCGGCCCTTCCTTGCGGTATGCGGCGGCGCAGGTGGCCAAGGCGCAGCGGGGTACGGCTGGAGCGTATGGCAATCCGGCTTCCACGCCGGCGGGTTATACGGGCGGAGCCACCGCTTCGTTGCCGCCGTCCGACCCGTGGGGTTCGTCCTCACACTCGTCGTCATCGTTCGGTGATTTCGGCAAGCCGGAATCCGAACCGGAATTTTAAGGACGAATCATGAGCATCCAAGCGTTGACATGGGTTATCTACGGTGTCGCGCCGGACATCAAGCACGCGGATTTCCGCACGCTTCTCGTGCTGGCCGACCATGCCGACCCTCAAGGCATGGGAGCGTATCCGAGCAGGAGCACGATCAGCCGGTTGACCGGATACAGCGTGCGTACGGTCTCCTACGCGTTGAAGAGTCTCGAATCCTCCGGACTGATCAGCAGGGGAGACCAGCGCATCGTGTCCGGCCTCGGCGGATACAAGCCGACCGTCTGGAACCTCAACATGAGCAGCGGTGCAAAAACTGCACCTCTCAAAAACGCCGAAACACCAGTGCAACACGACTGCACACCAGCAGTGCAAACAGACTGCACACCAGCAGTGCAAACAGACTGCACACCAGCAGTGCAAGCAGGGGTGCAAAAAACACGGACAGGTGTGCAAACAGGTGTGCAACATGATTGCACAAGAACCATATCTAAGGAAGAACCGTATATAGAACCTAGAGAGAGTAACGCGCGCGCGAGAAAACAAATCCCAATACCAGCCGACTGGGAACCCTCTGAGGAACACCGGGCGCTCGCCGACCGGCTCGGCATCGACTGCGACATCGAAGCCGAAAAATTCCGTGACAGGGCCCTCGACTCGGCAGCCCGCTCGGCCGACTGGAATGCGAAATACCGCAACTGGCTCGTCAAAGGCAAGGAACGCGGATTCGCCACGCCAAAGGATTCCAACGCTCGCCGACGGTTCACGTGGGGCAGCGAAGAGGTCAAACGGGTGCTCGGCCCGATAGCCTGCGAGGGCACGGACACGTACATGGAGCTCGCATGCAAGGTCGCGGACCTGCTCAACCAGGGCTTGGACCCGGACATGCTGCGCCGTCAGCTCGCGAACGTGCCCGGCGACGTATTGGCCGAACAATTGTTCGAACAGGAGGCGGCGGCATGAACGCCATGACCATCGCACACATGGCCGGCGTCCTCACCTCGGCCATCCAGGCCGCGGACCGATTGGAACTCGACGCGCTCAAAGGCCCGGCGCTCGCCGATATGGACCTTGACCTCGTCCGCGATATCAAACGCGACTGCTCGACCTGCATCAACCTGCTCGACCAGTTCGGAAGGGAACAACGATGAGCGACCGGCAATTCCAGGAATCGAAACACGTCGCCTTGCAACGTCAGGGCTGGCATTGCATGCGTTGCGGACGCAACCTGCACGACCCGACCGTCTGGCCGGGTAGGAGCGGCCACCACCGGCAGTTGCGCCGTCGGGCCGACCCGACCGTGCGTGACCTGCCGTGCAACATCGTGGAACTGTGCGGGTCGGGCACGACCGGCTGCCATGGTTGGGCGCACGCGCATCCGGCCGAGGCGGAACGGTTCGGCTACATCATCCCGAGCTGGCGTGATCCGCTCAACGCGCCGATACGCGACTGGAACGGCGACTGGTGGTGGCTGTTGGATGACGGCACGGCGCAACGGCTCACGCAAATCGAAATCATCGAATGGCAAAGC
>ERZ791897.1265-NODE-1265-length-12452-cov-16.896185_pt1 | contig 12452 bp, 9 predicted proteins | sample MGYA00510152_ERZ791897 | MGnify/ENA primary metagenome ERZ791897 (study PRJEB30046, sample SAMN00792050) | human gut metagenome | study: EMG produced TPA metagenomics assembly of the A metagenome-wide association study of gut microbiota in type 2...
TACCGGGGGCGTCAGAAGCTGCCCTGGGTGCGGCGTCTGGCGGGCTTTGCGGCCAGCACAGCGGCCGCCTGCGCCCTCCTCTTCGGGGTGTTTTTGCAGCCTGCCGTCACCCAGTCGCTGGGCATCCTGCCCGACGCATGGATGCAGGACCGCTACTACCGCTATTACGGCGTCATCACCAGCTTCCTCACCAACCTGACCAATCTGAAGATCGACAAGCCCGAGGAGTACTCGGAGGAGGCCGTCAACGCCATCCTCGACGACGTGGAGGCAGGGGAGAAGTACACCACCGGCCCGGTCTGGCCCGGCTCCTACGCCGCCCAGACCCCGGCAGACGAACAGGTGAAGCAGCCCACCATCCTCTACGTGATGGACGAGTCCTACTGGGACGTCTCGGAGCTGGAGCAGTACGGCTTCCGGTTCGACACCGACGTCTCGGCCAACCTCCACGCTCTGCAGCAGACCAGCGCCTATGGCCGGGTCTACAGCCCCAGCTTCGGCGGCGGCACCTGTGACGTGGAGTTCGAGGCCCTGACGGGCTACTCGGTGTCCTATCTGCCCAGCGGCAGCAAGCCCTACCAGCAGCATGTGACGAGACCCATGTTCGCCCTGCCCAGCTACATCAAGACCCAAGGGTATCAGACGGCGGCGGTCCACTGCTTCTGGGCCAGATACTGGAGCCGCGACACGGCCTACCCCAACCTCGGCCTCGACGACTTCATCAGCCTCGAGAAGATGCAGGGCGTCCAGAAGGTGCGCCGCCACTACTGGACCACCGGCCTCGTCACCGACGACTCCATGGCAGACCAGATCATCGGCCAGTACGAGACCATGAAGGCCCGGTCCGACGCCCCCGTCTTCCTCCACGCCGTCACCATGCAGAACCATACCAATTATAATAAGGACAACTACCCCGACGACCAGCGGGTGAAGGTCACCGAAGCCCCGGCGGGCCTCAAGGCCAGCACCGTGGGTGCGCTGGAAGACTTTGCCACCGGCATCCGGGACGCCGACGCCATGCTGGGCAGGCTGACGGACTACTTCTCGCAGGTGGACGAGCCGGTCATCCTCGTGTTCTGGGGCGACCACTACAACCCCATCGACTCGGGTTACGACATCTACACCCGCAGCGGCTATGCCAGCGGCTCCAGCGCCGACCTCCGCCTCCATCAGACCACCCTGCTCATCTGGTCGAACTATTCCGACCGGGCCGTGGACCTCGGCACCATCGCCGCCTACGACATCTCGCCGGTGATGATGGAGCTGTTCGGCCTGCGTCAGCCCGCCTACTTCCGGTTCCTTGGCCGTCAGCTCCGGGCCGCCTACCGGGCCAACACCCGCGGCACCATCCTGGAGAAGGACGGCACCGCCTCGAACGAGCTGACCCCCTTGCAGCAGAAGTGGAGCGATGAGCACTGGCTGCTCCAGTACGACCTCATGTTCGGCAAGGGCTATGCCCTGAGCCGGATGGGCCTTGAGAGCATCGCCGAGGGCGCGGATTGACGAAAAAGTACGATTCTTTTTCGGAAAACCGCAGAAAACCCCTTGCAACGGCCAGAGGTTTGTGCTATTATTACTTAGCATTACACACGCATCACTATGCCCTTTTGTGCTCGGCGAGCCTGTGTTCGCGGCCAGAGGATGCCGAATCGGCGAGAATTTTTTTCGGCGGTCAAGGAGATTTTTCGAAGCAATCCTGACGGATTGCGAGAAGAAACGACGAAGACCGCTGGGAAAAAGGCCGACCAGACGGTATTCGATGGTCGTGAACGCAGGCTCAAGAGTGGAGGGCAGTCCGCAGGCATCCGATATGTCAGTGGATCACGGTGTGCGGAGGCAAAACAAATTTTGGAGGTAATTTTACTATGGCAGTCGTTTCTATGAAGCAGCTTCTCGAGGCAGGCGTTCACTTTGGTCACCAGACCCGCCGCTGGAACCCCAAGATGGCGAAGTATATCTTCACCGAGCGCAACGGCATCTATATCATTGACCTGCAGAAGACCGTCAAGAAGCTGGACGAGGCTTACAACTACGTGAAGGAAGTTGCAGCTGAGGGCGGCGACATCCTGTTCGTCGGCACCAAGAAGCAGGCTCAGGAGTCCATCCGTGACGAGGCTCTGCGCTGCGGCATGCACTACGTCAACGCTCGCTGGCTGGGCGGTATGCTGACCAACTTCCGCACCATCCGCAAGCGCATCGACCGTATGGCTCAGCTGCAGAACATGAAGGACAACGGCACCTTCGAGCTGCTGCCCAAGAAGGAAGTGGCCAAGCTCGAGCTGGAGATGGAGAAGCTGGACAAGTACCTCGGCGGCGTCAAGAACATGAAGACCCTGCCCAAGGCCATGTTCATCGTTGACCCCCACAAGGAGCGCATCGCTGTTGCTGAGGCCCGCAAGCTGAACATCCCCATCGTTGCGATCGTTGATACCAACTGCAACCCCGACGAGATCGACTACGTCATCCCCGGCAACGACGACGCGATCCGCGCTGTCAAGCTGATCGCTGGCGCTATGGCTGACGCTGTGCTGGAAGGCAAGCAGGGCAACCAGGAGGCCGCTCCCGCTGAGGACGCAGCAAACGCCTGATTTCCCGAAATTCTCACAAACCAACAAATACTGTGTAAGGGAGAATACCAAAATGGCTATTACTGCAAAGGACGTTATGGAACTGCGCAAGCAGACCGACTGCGGCATGATGGAGTGCAAGAAGGCTCTGACCGAGGCTGACGGCAACTTCGAGAAGGCTGTCGAGATCCTGCGTGAGCGTGGTCTGGCTACCGCCGCCAAGAAGGCAAGCCGCGTGGCTGCCGAGGGCATGGTCTACGCCGATTACTGCCCCGAGTGCAAGGTGGGCGTCGTCATCGAGGTCAACGCCGAGACCGACTTCGTCGCCAAGAACGACAAGTTCGTCGCCTTCGTCAAGGAGGCCACCAAGGTCATCATGAAGCAGGACCCCGCTGATGTCGAGGCTCTGATGGCATGCAAGACCGAGAGCGGCGAGACCGTCGATGAGGCTCTGAAGAACCTCATCCTGGTCATCAAGGAGAACATCAAGGTCCGCCGTTTCGTCCGTTACGAGGGCGTCTGCTCTGCATACGTCCACGGCGGCGGCACCCACGGCATCCTGGTCAACTTCGAGACCACCAACGGCATCGAGGCCAAGGACGAGTTCGCTGCATACGGCAAGGATGTTGCCATGCAGGTCGCAGCTGCCAACCCCAGCTACGTCGATGAGGCTGCTGTCCCCGCTGAGGTCGTCGCCAAGGAGAAGGAGATCCTCCTCGCTCAGATGGCCAACGACCCCAAGAACGCCAACAAGCCCGACGCTGTCAAGCAGAAGATGATCGAGGGCAAGATCAAGAAGTACTTCAAGGAGAACTGCCTGGTCGATCAGGAGTTCGTCAAGGACGGCGACCTGACCGTCGGTCAGTACACTGCCAAGGTCGCAAAGGACCTGGGCGGCGACATCAAGGTCATCAAGTTCACCCACTTCGTCAAGGGCGAGGGCCTGGAGAAGCGTTCTGACGACTTCGCTGCTGAAGTCGCAAGCATGGTGAAGTAAGCCAGCTTCTACTGCTAAAGTTGAAGAGAGCCGCAGTGCCTGTAACAGGGCGCTGCGGCTCTTTTTGGTTGTGTTTGAACGGGAAGTATCTATCATAGAACGAATAACAGAAAAGGGAGAGAGGAACATGAAGATCGAACCCAGAACATTCACCCTGCCCAGCGGGGAAGTGCTGACGGTGCGCAGCTTGTGCGCGGACGATGCAGAGGCGCTGAATGCATTCCGCTATGCGACCTACAGCGAGACCTATTTTATGGCCCGATACCCGGAGGAAGGCGCGAATCTGGAAGCGATGGGGAATCGGCTTGCAGACTGCGGGGAAAGCCCTGCGAACTTTGAGGTGGGCGCCTTTGCCGGAGAAAAGCTGGTGGGGGAGTTTGGCGTTGCACAGGTGCGGCCGCATATCAAATACCGCCATCGTGCCGTAATGGGCATCTCTGTCCGGAAAGAGTATTGGGGCTGCGGTCTGGGCAGTTATCTGATGCAGCTGGCCATTGACCAGACCCGGGCCAACGGCTTCGAGCAGTTGGAGCTGGGGGTGTACAGCGATAACGCCCGCGCCATCCATCTCTATGAAAAGTTCGGCTTTGAGCGCTATGGCATCCAGCCCCGGGCCTTTAAGCTGAAGGACGGCACCTACCGGGATGAGATCATCATGGTGAAGATGCTGTAACCGGAACAGAACAAAAACGCCGCCGGCGGCTTTCGAACCGTCAGCGGCGTTTTGCTTATTCAGTGGTCAACAGATCAGGCCTTGGCCTCGCTGTTGTGCTCGGCCTTCTTGTAGGCGGAGAAGGAGTGGAACACGATGTTCAGGCCCAGAACGATCAGCAACACAGCCAGGATGAGCTGCAGGCCGTTGGCGATGAACACAGCGCCCCAAGTGGTCTCACCGGCAGGGATGGTGACAGCAGCGGCATTGCTGATGGCCTTGACCATCGCCATGAGACGCTGCACCAGAGCGGTGAAGGTGACGCAGAGCATGATGATCAGCGGGGGGAAGAGCATCTTGTTGCTGCGGCCGGTGACCTTCAGGAAGACGCACAGGGTAGACAGGACCAGAGCGCTCAGCAGCTGGTTTGCAGAACCGAACAGGGGCCAGATGTTGGCGTAGCCGATCTTGGTCAGGATGAAGCCGAACACCAGAGTGATGAAGGTGGAGAAGTAGACGTTGCAGAGCAGCTTGCGCCAGCCCTCAGCGTGCTCCATGTCATCCACGCTGAACAGCTCCTGAAAGCTCATGCGGCCGATGCGGGCCACGGCATCCAGACTGGTCAGAGCCAGTGCGGAAACGCACATGGTCATAAAGACGGTAGCGGCATAAGCGGGGACACCGAACATCTCAAAGAAGCCGGCAACGCCGCGGCTGAAGATCTGGAAGGGAGTGCCGGCGGCGGGAGTGCCGTCAGCAGCGGCAGCGGCACCGGCGACGCAGAGAGCCAGAACAGCCAGCAGGCTCTCGAGGATCATGGCGCCATAGCCGACCTTCAGCATATCCTTTTCGTTCTCGACGGTCTTGGAGGAAGTGCCGGAGGAGACGAGGCCGTGGAAGCCGGAGACGGCACCGCAGGCCACGGTGACGAACAGGATGGGGAACATGGTACCCAGCTTCTCGTTGGTGAAACCGGTGAAGACGGGCAGGTTCATGGTGGGATGAGCGACCAGCAGGCCGACCACAGCGCCGATGATCATGGCCACGAACATGAAGGTGGTCATGTGGTCACGGGGCTGCTTCAGCAGCCACATGGGCAGAACAGCGGCAAAGAAGATGTAGACGAAGGTGATGTAGCTCCATGCAGCCTTGCCCAGAATGAGGGGCAGGTTCGCACCGATGACGAAGGACAGCACAATGAACACGATGCTGATGACGCTCTCCTTCCAGCCGGAGAAGTTGAACTTCTTCTGGATGAGGCCGAAGACGACTGCAAAGACCATGAACATGATGGAGACCATACCGGCAGCGCCGTTGGTCTGGGCAGCCTCCACCAGAGCGCCGTCGGCGCCGAAGGCGTTGAAGGTTCCGGCCACCATGTCCGCAAACGCTGCAATGACGATGCCGCAGAACAGCCAGCAGAACAGCAGGAACAGCTTGCGGCCGGTCTTGCCGATGTACTTCTCAATCAGCATGCCCATGCTCTTGCCGTCGTTCTTGACGGAAGCGTACAGAGCGCCGAAGTCGGTGACAGCGCCGAAGAAGATGCCGCCCAGCAGCACCCACAGCAGGACAGGCAGCCAGCCGAAAGCAGCAGCCTGAATGGCACCGGTGACAGGACCTGCACCGGCGATGGAGCTGAACTGGTGGGCGAACACGGTCCAGCCGTTGGTGGGGACATAGTCACGGCCATCCTCGTGGACGACTGCGGGGGTCTTGGCGGTGGGGTCGATGCCCCATTTGTTGGCCAGCCAGCGGCCGTACAGCGTATAAGCGCCGAACAGACACACGGCTGCGATCAAAACGATGACCAGCGTATTCATTTCTTTATACCTCTTTCCTTTCTTTCACATCGGCAATGGCCGAAGCAGGACGGCTGTGCCCAAAAGCAGGGCAGGCGAAACGGCCCGGAGGGGTGAAAAAAGCCTCCGTCCTCATGAAAGACAGAGACACAAAGATGCATCCCATCTTCCTCGAAGACGAAGGCCAAACGGTGCAGCTGCACCGGTCGTTCTCCGCGGTACCACTTCGTTTGCTGCGTTCGGGAGCAGCCGCTTGCGCGTACAGGCGTTCCTGCCGCCGATACGCCGCCCTGTAACGTGGGCTGAACGGCCATGCACTACTGCCGCAAGCGGGTTCACACAGGCTGCTCGCAGGTGAGGGCCTCTCGCACTGTGCTGCCGTCTTGCACCGGAATGGCGGCTCTCTGAGCGCAGGGAATACGAAAAGTCATGTCCTGTTCATTGCATTTGCCGAATGATTGTGTATACTTTAGTCCCGATTTCATAATTTGTCAATATAGTTTGGGCAAGTTAGGAGACTGTGCCATTTTTGCGGGGGAGGAACTAAGAAAATTTAGGCGATTTTTGTTCAGATGTGAGATGAATAAAACTGAATGCCTCCACAGGTGAAATCTGCTAAACTCCCGGAAAGAAAGACCGAGCACTTGACTTTTACACTTTCAAGTGCTAAAGTTACAGAGTGATAGAAAGACCCCTGCCGCACCCCGCGGCACTTTGCCCTGAAGGAGGCAGCTATGGCGGACAAGAACCCCAGAAGAAACCCCACCACCGACGCACTGTTTGACGCGATCCTGAGTCTTGAGACGAGGGAGGAGTGCTACAACTTCTTCGAAGACCTCTGCACGGTCAAGGAGATCTCCGATATGGCCCAGCGTCTGGAAGCGGCCAAGCTCCTGCTCGGCGGCAGCACCTACGACCAGATCGTAAAGGCCGTGGAGATCAGCACCGCCACCATCAGCCGCATCAACCGCTGCATCCAGTACGGCTCCGGCGGCTACCGCGACACCATCGAGAAGGTACACAGGAGCGCAAAGCCGGAGTGACATCCGGGCGGCGAGGCACATAGGATGGACTGCGCCCGATCCCTATTATAGAAAGGAAGGTCCTTCTTATGACTGATACCACCAACTGCACCCCCTGCGTTTCCTGCGGCTGCCCCGCGCTGCCGAGAGTTTCCCTCGACCAGGCCGTCGTTGACCTGATGGAGAGCATCGCTCTGCAGGAGTCGGCCCTGAGCCACATCCTCTGCGCCGAGAGCCAGAAGATGAAAGCCGCCCTCAGCATGGAGGAGCTGGATCTGTGCAAGCTGCTGGAGGTCAACGACTCCGCCACCAACATGGTCCACGCCGTGGCGAACCTTGAGCTGGTTCTGAAAGAGAAGCTGGAATTCATCGCCAACAACCTCTACTACCCCTCGACGGGGAATTGCGCCGCCACCGAGAGCTGATGTCAAAATGCGACTGCCCGCCCGCAATGGGTGGGCGGTTTTTGCTTTCCGGGGCGGGGCTGCCTAAAAATATGTATAAAAGTCGGAAAAGTGTTTTGTTGGAATTGCTGAATATCGAAATCTGTGCTATACTATATAATGTTTATCCAAAGAGAAAGGGGAACCTGACCTTGCTGCACTACGATGCGATCCTGTTTGACGTGGACGGTACGCTCATCGATTCCGCCCCCGGCATTCTCAATACACTGGAAGAGGTTTTCAGCTCCATGGGCGTTGACGTCGCCCGGAGCGACCTTGGCCGCTACATCGGCCCGCCCCTCCGCAAGAGCTTCGGCGAGCATTTCTCCGACCCTGCAAAAATCGAGGAGGCCATGAAGCGCTACCGCGTGAGCTACGCCGCCAAGGGCTGCCACGAGGGCGATGTCTACCCCGGCGTGGTGGAGATGCTGGACCGTCTCAAGGCTGCGGGCCTGACCCTCTGCACGGCCACCTGCAAGCCCACCGACGTTGTGAGGCCCATCCTCGAAGAGCAGGGCCTTGCGCCTTACTTCTCCTTCGTGGGCGGCGCGTCCATGGATGAGAGCCGCGACAACAAGACCGACGTCATCCGCCACGTCCTCGCCCAGCCCGTCATGCAGGGCAAGCGGGTGCTGATGGTGGGCGACCGCCGGGACGATATGCAGGGCGCTGTGAACTGCGGCCTGGACGCCGCCGCCGTGCTCTACGGCTACGGCGGCAGGGAAGAGGTCGCCCCCTTTGCGCCGGCCTTCATGGCCGCCGACTGCAAAGAGCTGACGGACTGGGCTCTCCGCCCGGTGGACGAGCCTTTCCATTCCTGAAACGAGAGGGACTGAATCTATGAGTCAAAAAAGACAACAACAAAACGAAACCATGACTCCCATGCAGCATCGGGCCGTTCTGGTCTGCGTCCTCTGCGTGCTGGCGGTGCTGCTGACCTTCGGCATCACCACCACCCTCCTCAAAAAGGAGGAGTCTGCCCCCTCCGTCCCGGAGTCCGTGGCAGACCCCACCCCCGGCAAAGACCTGTCGGGCCACTACCAGATCGACAACACCTCCGCCGCTCTGCTGACGGAGACCGCCGACGCCGGCACGGACTATCTGAACAACACCCTCTTTCTGGGCGATTCCAACACCGTCCGCCTCTACAACAACGGCCTCATCTCCCTGCAGCAGTTCTGCGCCAAAGAGGGCATCGGCACTCAGGTCGCGCTCAGCGAGGGCATCGTTACCTTTAAGAAGGACCCCAACCACTACACCATCCCTCAGGCGGTGGCCATGATGAAGCCCCGCCGTGTGGTCATGACCTTCGGCACCAACGACACCGGGATGGAGGTCCCGGACTTCATCGCCCACTACACGGCCCTCATCCAGGCCATCCAGCAGAGCTACCCCTACACCGACATCATCGTCAACACGGTGCCGCCGGTCCCGGCTGACCACTCCAACTACCCCCACATGGACCAGGCTAAGATCGACGACTTCAACATGGCCCTTCTGGCTCTCTGCGAGCAGCTGGGCGTCCGCTTCCTCAACTCCGCCGAGGCACTCAAGGGCAGCGACGGCTACGGCATCGCGGACTACTACACCAGCGGCGACATCCACCTCAAGAGCGCCGGCCTCAAGGCGGTGCTGAACTATCTCCGCACCCACGCCCTGCAGACCGAGGACCGCCGCCCCGACACCAACAACATCCCCACCCGCACCATGGAGTATGTCTCCAACCCCAGCTCCGCCGTGGCCGCTCCCAGCTCGGAGGCTGTCAGCTCCAGCGAGAGTCAGGCCGAGAGCGCCGGCAGCTCGGAGAGCTCTTCCAGCGAGAGCACCAGCGAGAGCAAAAAGTTCGAGGCCCGCTACCGTGTGGACAAGAACGGCGGCGGCACTCTGAGCGTCGGCAATGACACCGGCAACAGCTCTGTGACCTACACCGTCACCGACCCCGATAAATCCATCACCGTGACCGCTGTCCCGGCGGAGGGCCACGTCTTCGTCAAGTGGAGCGACGGCCTCACCAGCAAGACCCGCACCGACACCGGCTTCAAGCAGAATCTGGACGTCACGGCAGTCTTCGGCACGGCCTCCGTCCAGATCACCAGCGAGGGCAAGGGTGCTGTGGGCGGCTCCTACACCTTCAAGGCTGCCTTGAGCGGCAAGTACGCCAAGGCCGAGAACCTGCGCTGGTACGCCAACGGTCAGGAGGTCACGCAGGCCGCCGGAAAGTCCAGCATCACGGTGGTGGTGGACAGCTCCATGGTCAACGCTTCTTATAAGATCCACGCCGTCGTCACCTACAACGACTGCAAGGTGAGCAGCAACACCCTGACCATCACCATCGGCAGCGGTGTGACCAGCGAGTCCGGCTCCACCAGCAGCTCGTCCTCGTCCCATGCCGGTCCTTCCGGCAGTACATCCTCTTCCCCTGCAAGCTCGGGCAGCTCTTCGAGCGGCACCGGCAGTTCGTCGCCGGCATCGTCCGGTACGTCGTCTGCCAGCTCCAAGGCAGAGCCGGAGTCCGAAAGCAAGGCCGAGTCCAAGTCGGAAGCTGCTTCGGAGCCCAAAGCGGAGTCGAAGGCCGAGTCCAAGGCCGAGAGCAAGTCGGAAGCCTCTGCCGGCAAGGAAGCCGAAGGCAAGGCAGAATGACGCCCCGCACCTTCCTCTGCAAAGCCGCATAGGCTGAGCCGAGAGGAGGCGAGCGGATGCTCCGTGAAGAAATGCAAGTCCTCGGCCTGCCCGGCGCAGAAGATGTGACCGACGGCAGCGTGGACTACTACGACATGGATTGGGAAAACGTCGAGAACGGCGTGACGGAGGAGCAGATGGCAAAGTGCATCGCAAAAGCGTGCGCCTGCACGCCGCGCTGTAAGTGCAGCGGGAACCTGCCGGACCAGTCCGACGAGGAAGCCTATGAAATGACGTTGGAAGGATAAAAATACGAGAAGCCAGCTCTGCCGGGCGGGGCTGGCTTCTCGCTGTTCTCAAACCGCACCCCAGCCGCGCCCGCTCAAGGCGGCAGGCGGCCCGAAACATGATAGAGAAGGGAAAGAAAGATGGCAAAATATTATTGCATCCTCTTCGATGCAGACAATACGCTTCTGGACTTTGATGCCGCCGAGAACAAGGCGCTGGCTGAGACGCTGGTGGAATACGGCATCGAGCCGGACGCCGGGACGGTGCAGACCTACCGGGACATCAACTCGGAGCTCTGGCGTCAGCTGGAAAAGGGCCAGATACGCCGCGACAAGCTGATGGGGGAGCGCTTCACCCGCTTCCTCAAGGCCATCAACGCAGCCGGTGACGGCGTGGAGATGAACCGCTGCTACCTCGACCACCTGTCCTCCCACCCCGACCTGATGACCCCCAATGTGCCGGACGTCCTCGGGGAGCTTTCCGAGGTGGCGACGCTGGCCGTCGTGACCAACGGCTTCCAGAAGGTGCAGAGCCGCCGGGTGGCAGAATCCGGCATCGGGGCCTACCTCGAGGACGTCTTCGTCTCCGAGAAGCTGGACAGCGAGAAGCCCAGCCGCCGCATCTTCGACTCCGCCCTCCGCGCTCTGGGCGTGGAGAACCGGGAGCACGTCCTGGTGGTGGGCGACAGCCTCACCAGCGACATTCAGGGCGGCGTGAACGCGGGCCTCGACACCTGCTGGTTCAACCCCGGCCACGCCGAGAACCCGGGCAAGGTGAGCCCCACCTACGAGATCGCCTCGCTGGAAGAGCTCTACCCGCTGGTGATGGAGCCGGAAGAGCTGGCGAACCTCGGCCTCAAGCACCGCCGTCATCAGCTGTAACGGCGGGGATCTCCCCATCCACCCTACTGGAAAAGAACACGGAAGAACGATATGCTGATTCATTTGGAAAAACTCGGAAAGAGCTTTGGCGAGAAAGTCGTCCTGCACGACGTGAGCGCCAGCGTGGAAAAAGAAGACCGCATCGGCATCGTGGGCCAGAACGGCGCGGGCAAGACGACCCTGCTCAAGATCCTGACCGGCGTCTACACCGACTATGACGGCGAGTTCAGCGTGACCCACGGCGTGACGCTGGGCTATCTGGAGCAGAACGCAAAGCTCGATGTCACGCTGGATATTTATGGGGAGATGCGCTCCTCCTTCGCCCCTGTGCTGGACGCCATGGCCCGGATGCAGATTTTGGAAAAGAAGATGGCGGCCTCTCCCGACGACGCCGCCCTTCTCGAAACGCACGACGAACTGCAGAACATCATCGACGCCGCCGACGGCTACAACATGGACGTCAACATCAAGAAGGTGCTGTCCGGCATGGGCTTTGCGCAGGATACCTGGAGCAAGAACGTGGGGGTCCTCTCCGGCGGTGAGCTGACCCGTCTCCGTCTGGCCAAGCTCCTCCTCGAGAAGCCGGACGTCCTCATTCTGGACGAGCCCACCAACCATCTGGACTTCGCCACCATGGAGTGGCTGGAAAACTACCTCAAGGGCTACTCCGGTGCCGTTCTGGTGGTCAGCCACGACCGCTATTTCCTCGACAACGTCTGTACCAAAATCTGGGAAGTCTCCTTCCAGACCATGACCACCTATAAGGGCAACTTCTCGGCCTATCTGCCCCAGAAGGAAGCCGCCGACGCCCTGCGCCAGAAGCAGCACGACGCCGACGTGGCGCTGGCCGAAAAATTACAGGACTACATCGACCGCAATCTGGTCCGCGCCTCTACCACTAAGATGGCCCAGAGCCGCCGCAAACAGCTGGAAAAGCTGGAGATCACCGAGGCCCCTCAGGACGAGACCAACCAGCTCAAGTTCCGCTTCGAATACGACGTGGAGCCGTGGAATGAGCTGGTGCTGCTCAAGGACCTGACCATCAAGATCGGCGGCCGCACCCTGCTGGAGCCCTTCACCTATACGGTCTGCCGCGGCCAGCGGCTCATCATCGCCGGCCCCAACGGCGCAGGCAAATCCACCCTGATGCAGGTGCTGGACGGCAAGCGCCGCCCCTCCGG
>ERZ791897.1266-NODE-1266-length-12444-cov-4.138026_pt1 | contig 12444 bp, 13 predicted proteins | sample MGYA00510152_ERZ791897 | MGnify/ENA primary metagenome ERZ791897 (study PRJEB30046, sample SAMN00792050) | human gut metagenome | study: EMG produced TPA metagenomics assembly of the A metagenome-wide association study of gut microbiota in type 2...
ATCCATAGGATAATTTATTAAATTTTAACGTGTCCAGAAAACTGGGTACACATCAGTCTAGGCTGATGAAGAGGTTTTTATTATATATGATTGGGCATACAGGGTTCGAACCTGTAAATTATGGATTCAGAGTCCACTGCCTTACCAATTTGGCGAATGCCCAATAAAATCAACTTCTTTAGTATAGACCTTTTTTGAAATAGTTGTCAACCGACAAAATATCTATTTTGACGCATAAAAATAAGCTTTACTTCACGATTCTGTGAAATAAAGCTTATTTTTTTAATCTGCTAATTTAAAAGATGCAATTGTTTTTTCGTCTAATTCTTTAAGAACATTAACCGCAATTTTAACGGCGTTTTGGTAATCACTCAAAGCTGCCCAATTATAGGCGGTATGTTCGTAACGCACAGGGATACCTAAAACGATTGTTGGAGCTCCGTTCCAGTATGCAATGGCAGCTCCATTCATTCCTCCACCTGTTCTAACAGAACGTGTGTAAGGGATATTAAGTTTATCAGCAAGATTAGCTGCGAATTCTTCAAAAATCGGATTGGCAATGAATGTTGTATCTAAATCACGTAACATTGGTCCGCGTTTTAAACCTGTTTGAGCCAACCAATCAGGGGTAAAAGTATCATCACATGGACAACCTTCAAAAACAATTGCTAAGTCGGGATTAAGCTTGCGTGCTGTAACATGAGCACCTCGTAAGCCGACTTCTTCTTGGCTTGATAAGGCAGCTGTCACATCGACTGCTAAATTTTGACCTTGTAATTGATCTAAAACATCGATCAATGCTGCTGCTCCAAGGCGATTATCAAAATCTTTGCCTAAGAATAGGCCTGTTTGCTCAAAATATTCACAAGTAGCATCGACAAAGATTGGGCACCCTGTGTCAATCTTATATTCATCGATTGTTTCTTGCCGACTGGATGAACCAACATCGATTGACATTTCGGCAATTACAGGGACTTGATTTAACTCTTCTTTAGTCATGAAGTGAGGTGGCTTAGTTGCAACAACTCCTTTGATATGTTTGCCTTCTTTATTTTTGATGACAACTTTAGTGGCAGGAATATTTGTAGGAACCCAGCCGCCAAGTGTGGCAAATTTAATTAAACCGTTGGGACGAACGGCTTGAACAATAAAACCAACCGAATCAGAATGAGCATCGAGTTGAACAAGAGGCTTTTGTCCATTGTTTTCATGGCGTGCGACATATGCATTAAATAAGCCATCGACTTCGGTTTGACCATATTTTTTAGCATAGCTCAAGAAGCGTTTAACCATGGCTTGTTCGAAACCAGGTACGCTATATTCATCGGCAAATTCCTTGATTAAATTGATTTGTGAAGTTTTGTCCAAAATGAGGACCACCTTTCATGAAAAAATAACTGATATTTTTAATTCTACCACCGTGGTGATTAAAATTGGTAATTTTTTTGAATATTTAAATGTTATATTTTATTACATTTAAATGTAAATTTAATTTTTGGGGAAAATGCTTTTATATTAAATGGAAACACTATTTTTGGTGATTTATTATATAACATGTATGAAAAAGGGTAGAGGAGTGATGTGGAAAAATATTATTTTTTTAAAAAGTTCCTCATAACGCTGAAAACCTTGTTAAATAAGTGTTTTCTTCCTTTTGGAGGGCTGGAAAAGAAAACATAGTTTATTTTAACTGAGGTTTTATGTATCATTTTATGACAAAGATATGCTATACTTAATATTATTAAAAAAGATTGGGGAAGATATGATGAAAAAATTTATTACAACGGTTAGTCTGATTTTTAGTGTGTGCTTAGCTTTCGTCTTCTTCCAGTCAACGACAGCTAATGCAAAAGAAAAAACGTATGTTATTGATACAGACGTAACTTTCCCACCGTTTGTGTATGCTAATGCAGACAATAAATATGTCGGAATTGATATGGATTTAATACGGGCAATCGCTAAAGAAGAAGGGTTTAAGGTTGATATTAAACCAGTTGGCTTTAATGCTGCGATTCAATCGGTAAGTTCTGGTCAAGCAGATGCAATGATTGCTGGGATGACGATTACAAATGAACGTAAGCAAAAGTTTGACTTTTCTGATCCATATTATTCTTCAGGAATTGTAATGGCAGTTAAGCCAGGATCTGGAATTAAAAGTCTTAAAGACTTGAAAGGTAAAAATGTTGCGGTTAAAACTGGAACAGCTGGGGCGGATTATGCAAACTCCATTAAGGATAAGTATGGTTTTACAACGACAACATTTGATGATTCTGATAGTGTTTATAATGATGTTAAAAATGAAAATTCCGTAGCATGTTTTGATGACAGTGCAGTTTTAGAATATGGCGTTAAGACCGGGCTAGGCTTAGAAATTGCTACAAAGCCGACCGATATTGGTGATTATGGTTTTGCTGTAAAAAAAGGTGAAAATCAAGAATTATTAGCAAAATTCAATGCGGGTTTAAAGAAACTCAAAGAAAACGGTGAATATAACAAGATTATCCAACGTTATGTAGGGAAAAAAGCAACTGTTGCCAAAAAACAAGCTACTGCCAAACAAGGCGATAGCCATACTATTTTAGGCTTGTTAAAAGAAAATAAAGAAGTTTTGTGGGATGGAGTTTTAGAAACCTTAAAATTAACCGTAGTTTCAATCATTGGAGCAACTATTTTTGGTGTTTTCCTAGGTCTTTTGGGAGTAGTACCTAATAAATTTGCGCGTGGAGTATCAACTACGATTATTTATATTTTCCGTGGGTTACCATTGATTGTTTTAGCACTGTTTATTTATAATGGTATTCCTAGTCTAACAGGTTCAAAGATTCCGGCTTTTATTGCAGGGGTTATCACTTTAACTTTGAATGAAGGTGCCTATACAGCGGCTTTTGTTAAAGGTGGAATTGAATCAATTGATAAAGGACAAATGGAAGCTGCAAGAAGTTTAGGTTTGCCGTTTGGCAAGGCGATGCGTAGGGTTATCTTACCGCAAGGGATTAAAGTGATGATTCCATCATTTATCAATCAATTTATTATTACTTTGAAAGATACCTCGATTTTATCAGTAATTGGGTTATTAGAATTGACACAAACTGGTAAAATCATTATTGCACGTAACCTTGAAGGTTTTAGAATCTGGGCGATTGTAGCCGTGATTTATTTACTTTTAATAACGTTATTGACATTATTATCTAACTGGGTTAAAAGGAGGATTCACAACTAATGGAAGAATTAAAGGTTAATGTTTCAAATTTAAAGAAAAGTTATGGCAGTAATGAAGTCTTAAAAGATATTGATTTTAAGGTCAAAGCTAATGAAGTAGTTGTGTTGATTGGGCCTTCTGGTTCTGGTAAAAGTACACTTTTGCGTTGCTTAAATCGCTTAGAAGAACCAACATCTGGTCAGATTATTATTGATGGTAACGACATAAGTAATCCTAAGACAGATATCGATAAGGCTAGAGAAGATATCGGAATGGTGTTTCAACATTTTAACTTGTTTAACAATCTGACGGTTGGTCAAAATATTATGTTAGCACCAGTTGAACTAGGGAAAATGTCTAAAGATGAAGCTAAAAAAGTGGCCTACCAATTACTTGAAACAGTTGGTTTAACCGATAAATTTGATGCGATGCCATCGTTATTATCTGGGGGACAAAAACAAAGGGTTGCGATTGCTAGGGCGTTAGCAATGAATCCTGATATCATGTTATTTGATGAACCGACTAGTGCGCTTGATCCAGAAATGGTCGGAGATGTTTTAGAAGTTATGAAAGCTCTAGCTAAAGATGGGATGACGATGGTGGTAGTGACTCATGAGATGGGATTTGCTAAAGAAGTGGCTGATCGTGTAGTCTTTATGGCCGATGGATACGTGGTTGAAGAAGGTACACCGCAAGAAGTGTTTGATAATCCGCAACATGAACGCACAAAAGCATTTTTAAATAAAGTTATTAACATCTAGTTAAAAAGGTGGATTCGCAATGATTAAAACATTATTAGTGATGCATGATGCTAAACATGATGATTATTATCGTATGAATAAAACTTTTTTTGAAAGTTTACCTTGTGTTGGCCAATACATCTACAATTCAGATGGCTTAGCTTATCGTGTCCAAGAGGTTGTTAATTTAGCAGGTTATGTTTCTAGTAAGGGAGTAGTTGCGATTTTAGTAGTACAATCAGCTACCAAGGATGCACCAGTTAATAATTTATATGGTTTAGATATTGAACAAGATTTAGATGATTAATAAAAAACTCAGGCTGACAAATGTAAGCCTGAGTTTTTTAGCTTAATAGTTCTTCGTAAGAAATTTCGATGAAATAAGTTTCTTGTTTTGTTAAATAAGCTGTAGTTAACCAGATTTCATTGTATTTAAGTGATGCTTTGGTAACTTTATGCCACAAGTTTTCTAGTAATTGCTGGTGTTTTTGTTGTGCTGTAGGATACAAGCACCAAGAATCTAGCATATTGCATTGAAAGTAGCGTTGATAGTCGATTTGAAAATCAAAATTTTTAGGAATGAAGATTTGAATCACGTTGCAATAACTTGTTTTTGAAAAAACAACTTTATTTGGATTACGATAAATATATGTTAATAAATCAAAGATGGTTGCAGAATGTTTGGTCACTATTACAAACCTCCTTTTTAAAACTTTTTCTTGTTTATTGTACCAGTTTTTAAAGGAGAAAAAAACCAATCTGTTCATTAAAAAGTATTTAAAAATAAGGATAATAAATCTCGTAAATCTTTTGAATACTTAGGCTTAACGTATTATAATCAAAGTATAATTCTTAATAGGAAGGAGGTAGATTTAAATGGCAGTTGTTCATTTTTATTTGGTACGGCATGGACAAACGCGGCTCAATCGCTCTAAAAGATTACAAGGCATAACCAATTCACCACTAACCAAAAAAGGGATTCGTATGGCAAGACGCTTAGGTTATGAGTTGCGTGATGTGAAGTTTACAGCGGTCTATACAAGTGATTTAAAACGTACAAAAGAGACCGCAAATTATATTTTGAGTGAAAACAAACAAAACTATACACCGATTTATAGTGATCCGGATTTACGTGAGTTAAGTTTTGGGAAATTTGAAGAAGCTAAAAATATCAAGATGATTCCGGTTGCGTTGCGAACATTAGGAGTTAAACGGATCTTACAAGCTTTCATGAATCAAGAGCATGTGGCTGAGTTGACAGAATTGTTTCGCACGATGGATGGTACAGAGCAAATAGAAGACTCTGCACATTTAAATCTGCGCATGACACGTGCTTTAGAAACAATCGCAAAGCAATATCAAGAAGAGGAATGTAATATTTTGATTGTAACACATGGGTTGATTTTATCGAATTTTATCGAAGGTTTACGTGGAGACGTTCCTTTGTTTTTATTGGATAATTCACGAGCTAGTCGTGTTGATTATCAAAATGGGCGTTTTACGATCGTTTATATCAATCAATTGAAACAAGATGGGTGAAAATAAGTAATGATTTATCCAAAGACAACACGTTTGTTACATGAATTGCAAGAAAATAAAATAGTTCCAGGAGTTTCATATGCGCTTTTTGCCTCGGGAAAATTTCAAAGTGAATCTTTTGGATTTAGTCAAATTTTACCATGCAAAAAATTTTTAAAGCCAAATATGTTGTATGATGTAGCTTCTTTGACTAAGGTCATTGGGACGACAACGGTAATTTTAAAATTATTAGAACAACGCAAGATAGCGTTGGATGAACCGATTTGTCGGTATCTTCCACGATTTAAAGATAAACGTGTGACTGTACGTCATTTGCTGACACATACTTCTGCAATTAATGGTTACATAAAAAATCGTAATCAATTAGCAGCGTCTGATTTGTTAACGGCACTGTATGGTTTAGAAGTAGGGGATTGGATAGGGGAAAAAGTAGTTTATTCAGATATCGGTTTGATTTTTTTAGGCGAGATTATTGAGCATTTTTATCAAAGACCTGTACAAGAAGTTATCGTAACAGAAGTTTTAACGCCTTTAGAAATGTTTGATAGTACATTTGAACCTACAGATCTAAGCATGTGTGTACCGACACAATTAGATGAAAAAAGAGGTTTGATTTGTGGACAAGTCCATGATCCTAAAGCTTTTATCTTAAAAAAACATTGTGGTTCAGCAGGGTTATTTAGTTCATTAAACGATTTGGTGAAATTTAGCCAATGGTTGTTAGATTCAAAAGATCAAAGAGTACTTACATCAAAGACAATTGAGCTATTGTTTGCCGACCAAACTCCAAATAACAAATTAGGACGGTCGTTAGGTTGGGATTTGCGCTTTAATAAAAAAGGTGCTTTGTGTTTATACCATACAGGATTTACCGGAACTTTTATGTTATTGGATCGAAGCGAACAAAAAGGTTTGATCGTGTTAACGAATCGAATTCATCCAACTGGGGTTAATCAGCTTTTTTTGGATAAGCGTGATGAAATTGTGATGACATATTTAAATGAATAAAAGCGAAGTGAGACATTTTGTCAAACTTCGCTTTTTGCTTTAATAAGTCGGTTTAATTTCTAATTGTTCTTGTTTGCTTAAATTGGCATCTGGATATTTACGCTTAAGTGCTAGTAACAAAATGCGTTTAGCCAATTCGCCATTACGTGCTAGAATTGGTCCATGAAAATAGCTACAAAAGACGTTTTTATAGATAGCACCTTCGCCTTTGTCTTGACCGTTGTTGCCATAACCTTCTAAAACTTTTCCTAAAGGACGCTCACCTTCTCCAAGATAGGTGACGCCGTTATGGTTTTCAAAGCCATGATAGATTTGTTTAGTTTCGGAATTTTCAATCACAACATCACCAATAAAGCGATTGTTATCTTGACTTTCAGTATAGTGATTTAAAGCAGCGATGCCATCGATTTTTTGGCCATTAGCACCAATGTAATATTTTCCTAATAACTGATATCCACCACAAATCGCAAGCATTGGACCATCACTTTCGATAAAATCAATCAAGGCTTGTTTTTTATTTTGAATATCTTTTGAGACGATGACTTGCTCATAGTCTTGTCCACCGCCAAAAAAAGCGAGATCAAATTTTTGTGGATTAAAATCAGTGTCTAATGAAACGATTTCGCTAGTTAGTTTAACATCCATTTGCTTGGCATAATAATCTAAGACTAAAACGTTACCAATATCTCCATAGGTATTTAATAAATCACCATAGAGATGGGCTAAATGTAGGCTGTAAGTCATTACTGCATTCCTCCTTTTAGGTAACCTTCGCTAGCCAAAAGTTTACGCAATTGTAAAACTGCTGTATAAGTCGCCAAAACATAAATATGTTTGCTAGGGACTGTTTTTAAATAAGTTACAACTTCTTCTAAATTAGGGCGTTGTACAAAAGTAGTCTGCTCAGCTCCTGCGACACGCAATCTAAAAGTGATATCGCGGTAACGTTGACCACCGGTTAAGACTACTGGAATATTGGTGAAGTCTAAACTTTCAAAATTTCCATCCCAAATCCAACTTGTATCAATACCATCTGCGTAATTAGCGTTCAATAAAACTGCAAGTGAAAACGGCTCGTTGTCGGTTTTGATCATTTCTAAGACTTGATCTAAGCCAACAGGGTTTTTGACTAGAATTAAAGTAACTTCTTTATCATCAAGTTTAATAACTTCTTGACGTCCAAAGACTTTTTGATCATTATTACTGATAGCTTGAGCGATTTCTTCCGGTTTAACATCGTATAAGCGTGCTACACTATAGGCAGCTAAAGCATTATAGATGTTGTAGGTTCCTCCGATAGGTAATGTGATTTCTTGTGTGTCGATTGTGAAAGTTGAACTTTGTGGAGTTTGACAACTCAACTTAGTCACTTTATGAGTTAATTTAGGGCGCTTGAAATCACAGTTTAAACAGATATACTTACCAAGGTTGCTATATGTTCGTTTGTAAAAATGTAAGATGTGTTGGCAATGTGGGCAAAGTAAACCATCGGTATTGGCCGGAGCATTTTGCAACATGTCTTCTTGATAGTCACAACCATAATAAATAGTTGGATTAGGTAAGTGCTTGCTGTTAAAGATAGGAGCATCTCCGTTAGCAATGATAGTTGCTTGGGGATGTTTTTTAATGCCTGTTAAGATTTTATCGTAAGTAGTATAGATTTCGCCATAACGATCCATTTGATCACGGAAAAGATTAGTTAAAACAAACGCACTAGGTTTGATATAATCGCAAATAATAGGGACATTGGCTTCGTCGGTTTCTAAAACAGCTAATTTTTTGTGTCCTTTAACTTTTTTGGCAGTTAAAAAGGCTGTTACGATACCTTGTTTCATGTTTGAACCGCTTGGATTGGTTAAGACGTTAGCAAATTTGGCATTTAAAGCTTTGACTGTTAAAGCTGTTGTCAAGGTTTTACCGTTAGTACCGGTTACGATGACAATTTCGTAGTCTGCAGCTAATTTTTTTAAAACGTCAGGATCGATTTTTAAAGTTAATTTACCGGGCAACGAGGTACCACCATGCAAAAAATTGTGTAAAAACCAGTAAGAAAATTTACCGGCTGTAATTGCAAGAGAACTTTTCAGAGTCATCTTGTTCCTCCATCATTAAATAATATGCTATCTTGTATATTAGCATAATTTAGCAAAATATGCTGAATTTATCGCTAAGATTGGTAAAAATAAAAACCGATGATGAAATTTTAGTGTAAATCATATATACTTAAAGGTAGAGACTAATTTTTGGAGTGTGGGATAGGTGGCACAGCTTTTTTTCCGTTATGGTGCGATGAATAGTGGTAAGACTATTGAAATTTTAAAGGTTGCTCATAACTACGAAGAACAAGATAAAGACGTTTTGATATTCACGAGCAGTGTAGATGATCGGGCTGGCATAGGATATGTTGCTAGTCGAATTGGAATGAAACGCAAGGCGATTCCTATTTTTGCGCAAACAGATGTATTTTCATGTGTTAAACAAAACCAAACTAAGGTAGCTTGTGTTTTGATTGACGAGGCGCAATTTTTAAATAAACATCACATTTTACAACTAACCAAGATTGTTGACGAATTAAACATTCCAGTCATGGCATTTGGTTTGAAAAATGATTTTAGAAACGAATTGTTTGAAGGTTCTAAGTATTTGTTGTTGTATGCCGATAAAATTGAGGAAATGAAGACAATTTGTTGGTTTTGTGGTAAAAAAGCAACGATGAATTTACGGCTTCAAGATGGCAAACCAGTATATACAGGTGAACAGGTTCAAATTGGTGGCAATGAGATGTATTTTCCAACTTGCCGTAAGCATTACTTTGCACCAGAGTTGTCAGTAAGATCAATTAAAGGAGAAAAAAATGGATAAATTATTTGATAGACTACAAATGTTAGAAGATCGTTATGAAGAATTAGGAGAACTTTTATCTGATCCTGATGTGATTGCAGATACACAGCGTTTTACCAAGTTATCAAAAGAAATGGCGGATTTACGCGAAACAGTTGAAAGTTATAATCGCTATAAAGAAGTCATTCAGTTAATAAAAGATGATGAAGGAATGCTTGGTGGCGGTTTAGATGATGAAATGACTGAAATGGTTAAAGAAGAATTGGCAGATGCTAAACGTCAAAAAGAAACGCTTGAAGAACAAATCAAGATTTTGTTACTTCCTAAAGACCCTAACGATGATAAAAACATTATCATGGAAATTCGTGGAGCAGCTGGTGGAGATGAAGCGAGTTTGTTTGCCGGTGATTTGTTGACGATGTATACTAAATATGCTGAACGTCAAGGTTGGTCGATTGAAGTGATTGACTCAACATTGACTGAAGTCGGCGGTTTCAAAGAAGTTGCGCTATTGATTAATGGGAATAATGTGTATTCCAAGTTGAAATATGAAAGTGGCGCACACCGCGTACAACGTGTACCAGTGACTGAATCAGCTGGCCGTGTGCATACTTCAACGGCAACTGTGGTGGTCATGCCTGAATCCGAAGATGTTGAAATTGAAATTGATCCAAAAGATGTTCGCGTGGATGTTTACCGTGCTTCTGGGGCTGGTGGACAACATATTAACAAGACATCTTCAGCGGTGCGCATGACGCATTTACCAACCGGGATTGTCGTAGCAATGCAAGATCAACGTTCACAACAACAAAACCGTGAAAAAGCAATGAAAATCTTGAAAGCACGTGTCTATGATTACTATGCAAGTAAAGAACAAGATGCATACGATGAAAATCGTAAATCAGCGGTCGGGACAGGAGATCGTTCAGAACGTATTCGAACATACAACTATCCACAAAACCGTGTAACTGATCATCGAATTGGTTTAACCTTAAATAAATTAGATCGTATCATGAACGGTGAATTAGAAGATGTTGTTGATGCGCTAGTTTTATATGATCAAACAAAAGCATTGGAGAAACTCCAAAATGGCTAACATTACCTTTTTTGAAGCTCAGAAATGGGCTTTTTCTTTTATAAAACAGTTTGATAATAAGCATCAAGCAGATGTGATGTTGTTGCTTCAAGGTCAGATGAATTGGACCAAAGTTCAGCTACTAACCAATTATCAAACGCAAATGACAGTTAAAGATTGGGAGTATTTCAAAAGAAATGTTGAAAAATATTGTCAAGATTGGCCAGTGCAATACTTGTTAGGATATGCAGATTTCTTTGACTTGCGTTTAAAAGTTACTCAAGCAACTTTGATTCCACGGCCAGAAACCCAAGATTTGGTTGAATGGATTTTAGAAACTGAAGAGGCTAAGCCACAAAAGGTTTTGGATTTAGGTACGGGTAGTGGTGCGATTGGGCTTGCCTTAAAGACACAACGGCCACAATGGCAAATTACTTTGAGTGATTTGATGCCAGAAGCGTTAACAATAGCTAAAGAAAATGCGCTTGCTCTTGGTTTGACATGTCAATATGTTGTCAGTGATGTCTTAGATGCATTTGACAATCAAGCCAAATATGATATTTTGATTTCTAATCCACCATATATTGCAGATGATGAAGTGAAGTATATGGATGTTTCTGTTTTAAAGTATGAGCCACATAGCGCATTATTTGCTAAAAATCAGGGTTTAGCTATTTACCAAAAGATTGCCAAGCAAGCACCAATGCATTTGACAAAACATGGTAGAATTTATTTAGAGATAGGCTTCAAACAAGCACGAGCTGTCAGCGATATTTTTACACGACTATATCCAAAAGCTAAAATTGAAGTTAAACAAGATTTAAGTGGCCACGATCGAATGGTCAAGGTTAGTTTTTAGAAGGGAAAAATAGCGATGTTAATTACAAAGATTTATCAATTAAACGAAATTGCACAGGCTGCAAATGAATTAAGATTGGGTGAATTAATTGCTTTTCCAACCGAAACAGTCTATGGATTAGGCGCGGATGCGACAAATGAAAAAGCAGTAAAGCGTGTCTATCAAGCAAAGGGGCGACCTTCTGATAATCCGTTAATCGTAACTGTGTGTGATCGACAAATGGTGATTGAGTATACAGGTGAACTTTCTAAACAGGCAAGTGCGCTAATGGATGCTTTTTGGCCAGGACCATTGACTTTGATTCTAAAAATAAAGCCAAATGCGTTACCTAGTGTAGTAACTGGCGGGTTAAAGACTGCAGCCTTTAGAATGCCACAAAATCAAGCAACTTTAGAATTGATTAGACAAGCGCAGGTTCCTTTGGTAGGGCCATCAGCTAATTCTTCAGGTAAACCCAGTCCAACAACGGCGCAGCATGTTTTTCATGATTTAGAAGGGAAAATTGCTGGGATTTTGGATGATGGACCAACTCAAGTCGGAGTAGAGTCGACGATTTTAGATTTGAGCACCGAAACACCAACTGTTTTACGTCCAGGTGCGATTAGTCCTAAACAGATTGAAGCAATCTTAAAAACAGACGTATTATATGATAACCATCAAGTTAAGCAACAAGAAGTACCAAAAGCGCCTGGAATGAAGTATAAGCATTATGCTCCAGATGCTCAGGTAATCATTGTAAATGAAACTTCTTGGCCAGCTGCTTTAGCTTGGGCTAAACAACAAGTTGAAGCTGTTGGAATAATGGCTACAACAGATATTTTAAATGAACTTGAAACTACTAAATTGACTTATTGTCTTGGTGATGATGTTGTTTCAGCTAGTCAGAAACTTTTTGATGGTTTGCGTTATTTTGATGAGCAACCGGCAGTAAAATATATTTTAGTACAAGGATTTGCAGAAGAAGATTTAGGAGCCGCATATATGAACCGCTTAAAAAAGGCGGCAGGTAACACTTTTTTTGATAAATAATAGTTGCTAACGTAAGTGTTTGTAACTTTTTGTTAAATGCCTATCTTACCAAATGAAAACGGTGAGAAAGGTGTTTTTTTATAAACAGTGCGCCTATATTTTTAACTTAATTTAGGCAGAAGTCGCCCATCCTCTATAGGTGGGTGATGAATGC
>ERZ791897.1286-NODE-1286-length-12308-cov-2.303109_pt1 | contig 12308 bp, 5 predicted proteins | sample MGYA00510152_ERZ791897 | MGnify/ENA primary metagenome ERZ791897 (study PRJEB30046, sample SAMN00792050) | human gut metagenome | study: EMG produced TPA metagenomics assembly of the A metagenome-wide association study of gut microbiota in type 2...
AAAGGCTCTGGTACGCGGGCAACGTTTGAATCAGCCGTTTTGAAGGGCAAGACGGCCATGAAGACTCAGGAACAAGACTCCAACGGCACGGTTCAAAAGCTGGTTGCCAACACGCCTGGTGCCATCAGCTACCTGGCCTTCTCATACACCAAGTCTGACAAGATCAAGGCTTTGAAGGTTGACAACGTTGCGCCAACTGACAAGAACGTTGAAAACAACTCTTGGAAGATCTGGTCCTATGAACACATGTACACTAAGGGCGCAGCCAAGGGTCAGACCAAGAAATTCTTGAACTACATGAACTCCAAGGAAGTTCAAAGCAAGGACGTTAAGAACCTTGGCTACATCAGCATTCACGACATGAAGGTTACCAAGAACGCTGACGGTCAAGTTACCAAGAAATAACCACCGCGTCAATCAATAAAGGAGAGAAACCGGAGGAAGCAAGATGAATGAACAAGATCAACTGATGCAAAGCAGTTTTCAAACCAGGCAGGACCATTGGGGCAAATTGGTCAGCTATTTCTGCATTACGGTAATTGGACTGCTGGTCATTTCAATTATTTACTTCATCGCCGCACGAGGCTTGAACATGTTTATTAAAGATGGCGTCAGCCTCAAGGACTTCCTAACCGGTATGACCTGGGATCCAACCGTTACTGACGCTCACGGCAAGCCAGAAGTCGGCGCCTGGCCAATGATCTTTACCTCATTTGCCGTTACGATTCTGGCCACGCTGGTCGCAACGCCGCTCGCTTTGGCCGTTGCCATCTTCATGACTGAGCTGGCCCCTAAAAAGGCAGCCTCATTCATACAGTCGGTCATTGAGCTTTTGGTGGGGATTCCATCCGTCGTTTACGGGTTCGTCGGCTTAGTCGTCGTCGTTCCCTTTATCCGCCATCTTTTCGGCGGTACCGGGAGTGGGATCTTGGCAGCCGTTACGGTGCTGTTCGTCATGGTGCTGCCAACGATCACTTCCATGTCAATCGACAGTCTTAAAAACGTGCCTAAAAACTATCGTGAAGCTTCAATCGCATTAGGGGCCACGCTTTGGCAGACGATCTACAAGGTAATTCTGCGCTCGGCCATTCCCGGGATCTTGACCGCCGTTATCTTCGGGATGGCACGAGCATTTGGTGAGGCCCTGGCCGTTCAAATGGTTATCGGTAACGCGCCTTTGATGCCAGAAAACCTGATTTCGCCAGCCTCAACTCTGACCAGTACTTTAACGGTCGGCATCGGCAACACCGTTATGGGGACCTTGCCAAACGACGCACTCTGGTCTTTGGCGCTGGTCTTGATGCTGATGTCCTTGGCCTTCAACCTGCTGGTAAAACTGGTCAACAAGAAAGGAGTCTCACGCAATGCTTAATGCCAAAAAAGCCAATCAGCTGGCAATGGGCATCATTTATGTCTTAGTCGGTCTGGTGGTCTTGATTCTATTTGGTCTGCTGGGCTATATCATCTTAAGTGGTCTACCGCACATCAGCTGGCAGTTTTTGAGCTCAGCTGCCCAAAGCGTTGGTGAAGGCGGCGGGATTCGCGACCAGCTGTTCAACTCGCTGTATCTGTTGGTTCTGACGCTTTTGATCTCCACGCCGCTTTCAATTGGCGCTGGGATCTTCTTAGCCGAATACGCGCCTAAAAATGGCGTCACGGAAGTCTTTAAGACCGCGATCGAAATTTTGAGCTCGCTGCCCAGCGTGGTAGTTGGTCTGTTCGGCTATCTGTTTTTCGTAATCAAGCTGCACCTGGGCTTTTCGGTTATCTCAGGTGCCATTGCCTTAACGTTTTTCAACCTGCCGCTGTTAACGCGGAACTGCGAAAACGCCTTAAACGACGTCTCACCGCTGCAGCGTCAGGCCGGCCTTTCATTGGGGCTTTCCCGCTGGAAGACCATGACTAAGATCATGCTGCCGGAAGCCTTGCCTGGTATTTTAACCGGGGTGATTCTGGGGGCTGGCCGAGTCTTTGGTGAAGCCGCCGCTTTGATCTACACTTCTGGTCAAAGCGCACCAACCGTCGACTACAGCAACTGGAATCCATTTTCCGCAACCAGCTTCTTAAACCCGACTCGTCCTGCTGAAACGCTGGCCGTCCACATTTGGAAGCTGAATACTGAAGGGCTGGTTTCCAATGCCCACGCAATCTCCAGTGGGGCTTCGGCCGTACTGATCATCGTCATCTTATTGTTCAACCTGGGCGCTCGCTACTTGGGCAACCACGTCTACAAAAAGATGTCGGCTCGCAAATAAACTAGAGGTGAAAACAGATGGCTGAATATTCTTTTGAAGATACCTACACGCTGCCCGTCAAAGAACCATTGGCAATGCAGACTAAAAACGTCAGCGTATACTACGGCAAGCAGGAAACGCCCTCGCTTCATCAGGTCAGCATGGACTTTGCCGAAAACAAGATTACGGCTTTGATCGGTCCATCCGGTTCTGGGAAGTCTACTTATCTGCGCTGTCTTAACCGGATGAATGACGAACTGGGCCGCATCGATGGCGAGATTCTGTATCGCGGAATCAATTTAAACTCTCCTCAAGTCAACGTCTACGAGACGCGGCGTGAAATCGGCATGGTTTTCCAGCATCCAAATCCATTTGCCAAATCGATCCGTGAAAACATCACCTTTGCGCCCAAGCTTTATGGCATCAAAGACCAGCAAAAGCTTGATCAGATGGTGGAAGAATCGTTAAAAAGCGTGGCCCTCTGGGATGAGGTCAAAGATTCGCTTGATCGCAGCGCGCTTTCCCTTTCTGGTGGTCAGCAGCAGCGGCTTTGCATTGCCCGCTCACTGGCCATGGATCCTAAAATCATTTTGATGGACGAGCCGGCCAGTGCCTTGGACCCAATCTCGACTTCTAAGCTGGAAGAAACGATGCAGACTCTGAAAAAGGACCACACGATCATCATCGTTACGCACAACATGCAGCAGGCCGCGCGCTGTTCTGATTACTGTGCCTTCTTCTACCTGGGGCATGTCCTGGAGTTCAACTCCACTAAAGACATCTTCAGCAACCCTAAGATCAAGGCAACCAATGATTACGTATCCGGTAACTTCGGCTAGGAGGGCATCATGGAAAAAATTCTTAAATGTAAAAACGTGGTGCTCAAATACGGCACTAAAGAAGCACTGCACGGGATCAACATGGAGATTGAGCAAGACAAGATCACGGCTTTGATTGGTCCGTCTGGCTGCGGCAAGTCAACGCTGTTAAAATGCTTTAACCGCATGCACCTTGATGATAATGCCACGGTTGAAGGCCAGATTCTGTTTAATAATCAAGACATTTATGATCCAAAAGAAGATATGGTTGAGCTGCGGCGGCAGATTGGCATGGTCTTCCAACAGCCGGTTCCCTTCCCGCTTTCCATCTATGACAATGTCGCCTATGGACCACGCATTGGCGGCGTTAAGGATAAGCAGCAGCTGGATCAGATCGTCGAAGAAAGTCTCAAACAGGCTGCCTTATGGGATGAAGTCAAAGATGATCTGAAAAAAAGCGGTTTGGGCCTTTCCGGTGGTCAGCAGCAGCGACTCTGCATCGCCCGCACGCTGGCCGTCAAGCCGCAGGTAATCTTACTGGACGAGCCAACCAGTGCCTTGGACCCGATTTCCAGCGGTTTGATTGAAGAGACGCTGATGAAGCTAAAAGATGAATACACGATCGTCATCGTTACGCATAACATGCAGCAGGCTGCCCGGATCTCTGACTACACGGCATTTATGCTCAATGGTTCTTTGATTGAGTTCAACTCAACCAAGCAGATGTTTGAAAAGCCAGACAACCAGCTGACTGATGACTACTTGAATGGGCACTTCGGCTAAAAGGAGTTTATAATGGGAGATCAAAATCTAGCAGAAATCTTAAAGGTAAAAAATCAGTTCGTTGCCATGGGGACACTGGTCAGCTCGCAGATTCACCAAGCAACCAAATCCTTTCTGGAACATGATACGATCCTAGCCAAACAGGTAATTTCCAAGGATCAGCAAGTCAATCAAACTGAGGTCGAACTGGAAAAGAACGTTTTTGACGTCTTGATTCGCAAAAATCCCATGGCCTCTGATTTTCGGGAAACCATGTCAATTCTAAAGGCCAGTTCTGACATGGAGCGAATTGGCGATGCCGCGATCCGCATTGCTCGTCAAACGCTGCGCATGTCTAACAAGCCAACCTTTACTGCCGCTGAAAAGCTGATTCAACAACTGACCTACCAAGTGCGTCAGATGCTGGACAAGGTTGATGAGGCCTACGTCAATGATGATAGCGACGCTGCCTATGCCGTTGCCAGCGAAGACATCAAGGTTGACCGCCTCTACCTGCAGCTGCGGCAACTGGTTTTAAGTCAGCAGGTTAAAGACAAGCAGCAGCTAAAAGCTTCTGACGTCTACTTGATCATCAGCCGGCAACTGGAACGTGTTGGCGACCATATCGTCAATATTGCCGAATGGATTGTTTATGCGCAGACCGGCAAGATCGTTGAATTGAATCCCGGTAAAAACGACCCTGAACTGATCAAAAAGTAATCTACCCTATCCTGTTTTCCATCCTAAGCCACAATGAAAAAGGCCATCTTCAGCTGTTTGAAGATGGTCTTTTTGCTTGCCTTGATTATAGTATTAGACATCCCTGCAAAACTCGTTCTACTATCCTGTAAGCGGGGTCTTGATCAATGTTCAAAAGCAGCGGACATTCTCGTTTTGCTGCACTTGCTGCCGCGTTTTAGACTGCCTTTGCTCATCATTGCGCTGCGTTTTTAATGATTTTTCTGAGCTTAGACATTCGCTGCTCGGCGATATTGACTGCTTTGGTCATTGAGTCACCGCGATATCCGATTATTGGTGAATCATAAGTCCGGCAGCGTTTTTTAGACTGTCTGCCTGCTGGCTTTGTGAAGAAAATCAGTTTTTAACTGGCTGCGAATCTGCAACTACCTACTATTCGCTGATTTTGAGCCAATAGTAGGTAATTGTATATTTAGCTTAACTTTACCTACTTACAGCAGCTTTTTGTAAAAAATAGGTAATGATTTTCTCGTCATATGTTTTATGCAGGATTTCTTTGCATAATAACCGCAGCTGGCTCCCTTCTGTAGTCGATATGCTGCAGCTTGGTCAACGTTTCAATTAATCAAAATCAATCTGTGCGATCAAGACTGTCAGAACAGCTCGACAGCATTGAAAGTCCTCAAAACTACAATCCACCGCATGAAAAAAGACATTAAAAGCTGGCATTGTCGTTTCTTCCCATCGAACCTCCCGCAAAATCACACTATCCTGCTCGCTCCAAACTAGACGCTATTTGAAGCTAAAACCTAGTTAGCCAACTTCGCCAAGCATCTCAAATCAGAGTACCAAAAAAGACCCGCCTTAAGCGAGCCTTTTCCTTTATGATTCAATATTAGCCGCGATCATGCTTCTTCTTAAAGAGTCCTGCTAGACCTAGCATGCCCAGCAATGACGTCAACAGCCCCATAATGCTCCATGACGCGTCATTATCATTGTCATTGCCAGTCTGCGGCAGCTGCTTCATCGTCGTCTTGGCAGTTGGCGATTCAGCTGACGTCTGCATTGACTGCGAATCACGTACGATGCTTGGCTGAACGGTTTCGCTTGGTGCAGCCGGCTGACTTGGCTCCGTCGGCTGTTCTGGTTCAACCGGCACGGCGTTTTTAGCGTAGAGCACCGTCTTGACTTGATCGGCCGGCGTCATCTCAAATGAAACCATCATCTGATCAGGCGTGTAGCCGTCAATTACTGGCGAGCTGACTGCCGCGTATTCAGCTGGATCACTTGTCCAATCCGTAGCGGCAATGATCTTTCCCGTCACCTTGTCAACCGTGATCGTCCGCGTCCACCGTGCCGTCTGAATGCTGTCTGGTGCTAATGAGTTGCCGGATGCATCTTGATAATGTACGATAGCCCGCGTCGTGTGGTCATACTGATCCTTGGCTGGCCAAACTGGACCGGTTGGATCGGCAGGATTAATTGGAGTTTCCGGCAAAATTGGATTGTCAGGATCCGGATGGTTGGGATCGATTACCTGCGTGCCATGCTTGAGCGTAACGGTGAACGTCTGCAAAGCATTGCCATCCCGATCAAAGACTGCCTTTCCTGCGTCTTGAGCCTGAGTAAACTCGTCACTGACTAAAACGTAGCCTTTATTGATCAGCTGCTTGATCTGATCAGCCGTACTGTAGTCGATCTTGGCATCGGTTACGCCATCAACCTTATCGCTTTGAATCGTCTGACCAGTATCTTGATCAACGTAATTGATTATTGCCTGTTGCGGATCAGCGACGTAGTTGACATAGATCACGACATCATCTTTTTGAGCGGCCGCGATCTCATTTGCGCCAATCTTAGTCTGACCATTGACTGGCGTATAGCCCTTGATTGTCGGTGAAGCAACGGCAACCGTCTTTTGTGATGCCACGGTTTCCCAAAGTGGCCAGTACACCTTGCCCGTCACGTCATCTTGGTAGCCAACCCGTTTAAAGGTCAGTACCTGCACGTTATCGTTAGCGGCCGACTGTTGGCTGTCTTGGTAGACGTAGTGGATGATCTGAGAAACCTTGCGAATACCACTGGCCGGATCAGTGTCCGGATCAACGCTGCTGTAATGGTGACGCAGATAGATCGTAAACAGCTGGTAATTTTGATCATCATTGTCAAACCGCAGCTGTTGTCCTTGGGCTTGCGCGGCGGCTAGTGCCTGGGCAAAGCCATCACTGACCAAAACGTACTTGCCGGTTGGGTTGGTCTGTTCATCGTAGACCAGTTTGCCGAGCTGATCTTTAGTGTCGTAATTAATCTGCTCATTAGTCTTGCCCTTTGCTTCATCATAGGCAACCAATGAGCCGCCATTATCGATGTCGACATACTTGATGATTGCCGTCTGATCATTCGGACTATAGGTTACGATGTCCAGCAGATCAATTGGCGAACCATACTTGTCATTACTCATGGTCAGCGGACTGTGCGACAGAACCGTTACGTCTGGCGTGTAGCCTTTGATTGTCGGCGAGGTAACATCGTCAAACTTGCCTTGCCGCTCGTCGGTCGTCCAGGCACCATTCCAGTCAATCGCGCCGGTAACCATGTCCAGGTCGCCAGTCTGCTTAAACGTCATGTCCCTTCCATAGTATGGATCAGCCGCCTGCGTGCCATCCGCGTATTTATAGAGCACCGTCTGCTTGATTGTCTTTTCACGGTTGGCCGCCTGTTTTAGAATATGATGCTTCAAATGAACGACAAACGTCTGATCAACCTGGTCATCCAAGTCAAAGACAATGCCATCTTTTGTGCCGTCACTGACCAGATCGTATTGGCCAGTTGGGTTGGTCTGTTTATCATAGAGCAGCCGTCCCAAAGTCTTAGCTGAATCATAGCTGCTCTTGGCCCCAGATTGACCGGTTGTATGATCAATCGTGACGACTTTTTCATTGAGATCATCATCAACGTAATTGATGTTGGCCAGTTGGTTGTCGATGATGTAGTAGACCGTATCGGCAACCGTGAAGACCCCGTCACTGGCCTTGTCAAACGTATCAGCATCAATAACGACCGTCTTAGGACTAAGCGTGTTGACGTTCAGATGATAGCCTGGAATCAATTCGGCAATGGCGTCATAGACCGCGCCGTGCGTCAGGATCAGCTCGCCAAATTGGGCTTGATCCTTGTATGAGGCGTCATAAACGATCGTATGTGTGACCAGATCCTCATCGCCAGTTTGTTCAAAGGTCAAATCGGTAGCTGGGTCATGATAGTCAGATGCCGCCATTTGCCCCTGCTTTGGTCCATCCCGAAAGACGTAGTGCACGACCCGCTGAACCTTAACTGACCGGTTAACTGCTGCATGACGATGCTTGAGGTAGACGACAAAGCTTTGCGAAACGTTATCATCATCATCAAACCGGATTGGCTGGCCGCCCGTCTCATCTTTGACCAGTTCGTACCCCTTGTCTTCAAAAGCTTTAATATCGTTAACCGTCGAATAGTCGCTTAATTGATTGCTAGTACCAGTCAGGTTCTTTTCGCCAATGATGGTCCCAGTATCCTGGTCGAAGTATTCAATGTAGGCTGACTGCGGGTTGGCAGTGTAGACAACCTGCTTGTAGACGTTTAGATCCTGGTTGTAGTTGTCATTATTGACCGTAATGGCAATCTCATCAACCTGACCTGGGACGGCCTTGTACCCTTTGAAAGTTGGTGAAGGTACGGCAGCAAATTTCTGAGTTGGCGTCCACGTGCCGTTCCAGTCAACGATATTGTTAACCAGATCCTTGACCCCATCCTGTTTGAAGTTCAGTTCTTTGGTTACCCGCTGATCGCTAAGCACGGCGCCATTTTTTACGTAATCAATGGTTTCGGTAACGGTCTTAGTGCGCGAGTCCTTTTCAGTTTCATGGCCAAAGTAGACATAGTAGACCTGATCTTCATCATTATGATCAAAGACGATCTCTTGGCCGTTCGTTTCATCGGTAAGCAATTGATAATGCAGCTGTTCAAGACCTTTGATCATGTCGGTCGTCGTGTAGCCGCTGTTCATGTCCGACAAGCCGCCCAGTTCCTTAAAAAGCAGCTGGTGGCCAGTTGGCGTCGTGCCATCGATAAAGTAGATCTTGGCTTTTTGCGGCTGGGCCGTGTAGGTTACGGTCTCATTAATGACCACCGTTTTTTGGGCAAAATCACTATCAGCCGGGCTGATCTCAGAAGCTGGCACGACTGCCTTGTCATAGACATAGCCCGCGACCTTTTCCGAAGGCACTTCTTTAAAGCTTTGCGCGTCAACCTTGTCCCAGGCAATCTGCCTATTGACGAGATCCTGCATCCCATATTGCGTAAACTTAAGGGTCTGCGTATCGGGAGCAAAGACGTTTTGGCCCGCCTTGTCGCCATTGCCATAGATATAAGTGATAACCCGCTGGTAGGTGACATCGCGCGAAGTCGATTTCTTGTCGTGCTTGAAGTGAACCTCAAAGCTTTGGTCGGCAGCATCATTAGCATCAAAGATCACGGTTTGACCATTAGTGTCATCACTGACCTTAACGTAGCCAATCTGTTCGTAGCTGGCGATTGCCGAACTGGTATTGTAGCCGCTGTCTTCGTTGGAGTGGCCGTTCAGAGTCACGGTTGCCATTTGCCGATCACTTGGTTTTTTAGCGTCATCATCAATAAAGGTAATCGTTGCCTTCTGCGATTTAGGCGTGTAGATAATCGTATGCTCCAGCGTATTATCCTGCTGCCAGTTGTCGTTGGTAACCGCTGATGATTCGCTAGCGATCTGGCCAGGATTAGGGTCGGTATAGCCAGCAATCGGTAGTGCCTGAACCGCTTCAAAATCAGTCTGCGTCCATTCACCCCAAACCGTTGTATCGTCAACCAGGTCATGCGTCCCAGTTTGGCTAGCCTGCTTGGTGACAATCTTATCGTCGGCCAGTTTGCGTCCACCAGTCAACTGGTAGTGAATAATCTGCTTGACGTTTGCGGTTCGAGAAACAGTTTCAGTCTTGTGACCAAGGTAGACATGGTAGACCTTCAACTGGCCATCAGCTGGGAACATGATGCCATTTTGCGTTTCATCATTAACAAGCGTGTAGTTTTGGTAGTTCGTCAGCTTCTTTGCAATGAAATCCTGGGCACTATAGGTTTGATGCTCGCCGGTCTTGCCTTCCAAAGACTCGCTGACGATCAAATTGTTGGTCTTGGTGTCAACATAGACAATCATGACGTTTTGTGAGTCGGCATAGTAGGTAACCGTCCGATAGATATTCAGGTCCTTGTCATAGTTGTCATTAGTAATGGTGATTGTATGCTCCGGTTCGCCGGCATAGTCATAGTGATAGCCAGGAATCGTTGGCGAGTCAACCTTAGCCAGCGTCTGAGCAGCTGTCCATTTGCCATTCCAGTTCGTTGTCTTGGTGACCTTGTCTAACTGACCATTCTGCGTAAACGTCAGCTCTTTGTGATATAGATCATGTGCCTGACTGTAGTTTTCGTATTGATACTTGATTTCTTCAACGACCGTCTTAGTCCGTTGCGTATCTTCATAGCCATGCTTGAGATGAACGACATAGATCTGATCGTTGGGGTTATCTGAAGAATTGAATTCCAGATCTTTTCCGCCAGTATCATCAGAAACCAGCTCATAACCTTGGCCAAGATAGCTATTGATCGTTTCAGTCGTACTGTAGTTGGCGCTGGTATTTGAATAGCCGTTTAAGACCTCGTTTGCCAGCTGCTTGCCCGTGGTATCGTCAATATACGAGACTGAAATGTACTGCCGATTTGGCGAATAGGTGATCGTTCCTTCAAACTGACCATTTACAAAGTTGTCATTGGTAACGGTAATCTTACGCGAAGCCAGCGTCTGGATATCTGGCGTGTAGCCGGCGATTGGTTTGGCTTTTACTTCTTTAAAATACTGGGTCTCTGAATAGCTGCTGTCCCAGTCAATCTGGTCGGTTACCAGATCCTTGACCCCATTTTGCGTAAACGTCAGCGTGCTGGTCTGATCCCAAGGCTGCTGATAGTTATCGCTGAACTTAAAGTGAATGATCTGCTTAACTTCAACTGAGTGTGTTACTGCTGTCGTCTTGTGCTTTAAGACGATTTTAAAGATCTGGTCTTGGCCGGCATTATCATTAAAGACGATCCCGTTTTCCGTTTCATCAGAAGCAACCTCGTAGTTGGCATACTTGGCCAAGATCTGATTGCGAATGCTGGTGTAGTCCAGTTTTTGATTGGAAAGCCCGGTTCGCGTGTCGGTCTCCAGCACTTTATCGTTATCTGAGCCGTCGATATATCTGATCAGCGCGGTCTGCTTGAGTGGCGTGTAGTTGACCGTAAACGAGTAGGTCTTGCCTTTTTGATCAAACGTTGAGGCATCAATCGTCACACTTTGAGCCGGAACCTCATCGACAGAAACGGAATAGCCCTTCAGATTTGGCGTGGTAACTGCTTTAAATGATTTAGTCTGCTTCCAGTCTTGATTCCAGGTCGTTGTTTTAGTAACGTTATCAGTTACGCCATCCTGTTCAAAGACAAGCTCTTTGGTCAGCGGGTTGGCTTGCTTCAGCAGACTCTGATCAACCAGCGTGCCGTCCTGATAATTGGCATCACCCTTGTAGACATACTTGATTTCTTCGGTGACTTTCATCGTCCGACTGGTACTTGTCGTCTGATGTTTCAGATGAACCTCCAGAACCTGGTTGTTGCTGATGTCGTCTTCATCCAGGACTGGCTGGTTTCCGTGGGTGGCATCCGATACCAAGACGTAATGCTGCCCTAGATACTTATTGATCGTCGCTGCGGTCGTGTAGTCCAGCGTCTGACCTGATTGACCGGTTCCCGTCCAGTGTTCAAGGACTTGATGCGTTGTGTCGTCAATATAGTTGACAACCAGGATCTGACTCTTGCCGACATAGATAATGTCATGGTGAACGTTTAGCGACTGGCCATAGTTGGCATCAGTAACCGTAATTGCAACGGCATCGACTTGAGCCACGTCAGGCGTGTAGCCGGCAAGCGTCGGCGAAACAACGGTCTTAAAAGTCTGCGTTGGTGTCCAGTCACCGTTCCATGTCGTCTGATCGGTGTACAGGTCATGCACCCCAGATTCATTGAAGGTCAGCGTATCGTAGTAGACTGGCAGCTGATCTTTAACGTCGACATATTTAGTCGTGCCATCCAGCTGCTTAATGGCCTTGTGGTGTTCAATCGTTTCAGTAACGGTCTTGGTTCGCTTGACGGCTTCGGTTTCATGAACGAAATGAACGATATAGGTCTGATCATTTTGATCGTCCTTGTCAAAGATGATGTTTTGACCATTCGTGCTGTCACTGACCAATTTGAGATGCTGCTTAACGTATTCAGCAATCGCGGCCTTTGTATTTCGGCCACTGTCAGCCCCGGAATTACCGGAGAATTCCTTAATGGCCAGATCTTGGTTGGTCGTATCGTCATAATAGATAACCTTGACTGCCTGTTTATTTGGCACGTAGGTTACCGTCACGGTCGAGTCTTTATCCGTCGCCTTGATCGTCGCGCCAGCCACCGTCAGTTTATCAGCTGTATAGCCATTGATCTTTGGCGAGTCCTTTTGCTCAACGTTTTGGGCAGCGACCTTGCTCCAATCTTCCCAAATCGTGGCACCAGTTACACGGTCACGATCACCGGTCCGCGTAAACGTAACCTTTTGCTCAACGGATGGCGCGGCTTTGCCATCGCCTTGGTAGTAGTATTCGATCGTGCGCTTGACCGTTTTTTGACCATTGGCTGAATCCGTCTTGCCATCAAC
>ERZ791897.1295-NODE-1295-length-12252-cov-2.584160_pt1 | contig 12252 bp, 9 predicted proteins | sample MGYA00510152_ERZ791897 | MGnify/ENA primary metagenome ERZ791897 (study PRJEB30046, sample SAMN00792050) | human gut metagenome | study: EMG produced TPA metagenomics assembly of the A metagenome-wide association study of gut microbiota in type 2...
ATTGAATGAAACACTTGAATGTGGACAGTGCTTCCATTTTAAGAAGCTTGATGAAAATGATTATGTCCTCACAGCATTTGGACATATGTTACATATAATGCAGACTGAAAAAGAAATTGTGTTTTATGATACTGACGAGAAGCTGTATATGGATTTATGGAGAAATTATTTCGATATAGACAGGAATTATGCTCTTATAAAGGAAAAGCTTTTAAAGAAAGATGATAAGCTTAAGGAAGCAATTGAGGCTATGTCGGGTGTCAGAATTCTTAATCAGGAATTTTTTGAGACACTTATTTCGTTTATTATATCGCAGAACAAACAGATACCACATATAAAGAAGATTGTTGCAGATATTTCTGCAAAATATGGAGATTATGCGGGAGAGGTAAAAGGTGTACCTATGTATACATTTCCTGATGTAAGGAAGTTAGCCAAAGCAGAAGTAGAGGATTTGAAGGAATTAAAGACAGGCTTTAGAGCACCTTACATATATGATGCCGTAAAATGTGTAGGTGACGGAAAGGTCAGCTATGATGAGCTTATTGCACTGGATAGTGAGCAGGGCATTGAGAAAATGTGTCAGATAAAAGGGGTTGGCAACAAGGTCGCAAGCTGTGTAAGCCTTTTTGCATTGGGTAAAAGGGACAGCTTTCCTATTGATGTGTGGATAAAAAGAATAATGGAATATCTGTATTTTGACGGAAATGATACTTCCAAAGATGTTATAGCTGCATTTGCTAAGGAAAGATTTGGCGAGCTTGGCGGATATGCACAGCAGTATCTTTTCTATTATGGAAAGACTGTCAAGATGGGTGTCGCTAATAAGAATAAAAAATAAAAAAAGTATAATCAAAATGTTAAATCATTAATATATTTAGAAATAGCTGTTGACAAATTATTAGCTGGGTGCTATCTTAATTTTATTGAAATTAGCACTCGGTTGAAATGAGTGCTAACAAGCAAAAAACAAATTGCTGCCACATACATTTCAGACAGCGGAATGGAGGATATATATGAAATTAGTACCATTAGGAGACAGAGTTGTAATTAAAGCATTAGTTGCAGAAGAAACTACAAAGTCAGGTATCGTGTTACCAGGACAGGCAAAGGAGAAACCATCTCAGGCAGAGGTTGTTGCAGTAGGACCTGGCGGGGTTGTTGATGGCAAGGAAGTTACAATGCAGGTTAAGCCTGGTGATAAGGTAATATATTCTAAGTATGCTGGAACAGAAGTTAAGCTTGATGATGAAGAATACATCGTTGTAAAGCAGAATGATATTCTTGCGGTAATCGAGGACTAATCAGATACAGCCAGTTTACTGGCGTATATATGAAAAGTGATAGTTAGTTGATATCAGATATATTTTTATTACAGATAATAATGGAGGTAATAGCAATGGCAAAGGAAATTAAATACGGAATTGAAGCAAGAAAAGCTCTTGAAGAGGGTGTTAATAAATTAGCTAATACTGTAAGGGTTACAATCGGACCAAAGGGACGTAACGTAGTTCTTGATAAATCATATGGTGCACCACTTATCACTAACGATGGTGTTACAATCGCTAAGGATATCGAACTTGAAGATGCATTTGAGAATATGGGTGCCCAGCTTGTAAAGGAAGTTGCTACTAAGACTAATGATGTAGCAGGTGATGGTACAACAACAGCTACAGTTCTTGCACAGGCTATGGTTAATGCAGGTATGAAGAACTTAGCAGCAGGTGCTAACCCAATCATCTTAAGAAAAGGTATGAAGAAGGCTACTGATTGTGCAGTTGAAGCTATTGCACATATGAGCGAGAAGGTTACAGGAAAAGACCAGATTGCAAAGGTTGCATCTATCTCAGCTGGTGATGAAGAAGTAGGTCAGATGGTAGCTGATGCTATGGAAAAGGTTTCTAATGATGGTGTTATCACAATCGAAGAATCTAAGACAATGAAGACAGAACTTGATCTTGTAGAAGGTATGCAGTTCGATAGAGGATATATTTCAGCATATATGGCAACGGATATGGATAAGATGGAAGCTAACCTTGATAACCCATATATCCTTATCACAGATAAGAAGATTTCTAATATTCAGGAAATCTTACCAGTTCTTGAACAGATTGTACAGAATGGTGCTAAGCTTCTTATCATTGCAGAAGATGTTGAAGGTGAAGCTCTTACAACACTTATTGTTAATAAGTTAAGAGGTACATTCAATGTTGTAGCTGTCAAAGCTCCAGGATATGGTGACAGACGTAAGGAAATGCTTAAGGATATCGCTATTCTTACAGGTGGTCAGGTTATTTCAGAAGAACTTGGCCTTGAACTTAAAGATACAACAATGGATATGCTTGGTAGAGCTAAGTCAGTTAAGGTTCAGAAAGAAAATACAGTTATCGTTGACGGCGAAGGTGCTAAGGAAGATATCGAAGCAAGAGTTGCACAGATTCGTGCACAGCTTGAAGAAACAACATCTGACTTTGATAAGGAAAAGTTACAGGAAAGACTTGCTAAGCTTGCAGGCGGCGTAGCTGTTATCAGAGTTGGTGCTGCAACAGAAACAGAGATGAAGGAAGCTAAGCTTCGTATGGAAGATGCCCTTAATGCAACAAGAGCTGCTGTAGAAGAAGGCGTTATCTCAGGTGGTGGTTCTGCTTATATCCACGCTTCTAAGAAGGTTGCAGAACTTGCTGCTACACTCAGTGGTGATGAGAAGACAGGTGCAGAGATTATTCTTAAGGCACTTGAAGCTCCTTTATACCACATTGCTCACAATGCAGGTCTTGAAGGTGCAGTTATCATCAACAAAGTAAGAGAGTCAGAAGTAGGAACAGGTTACGATGCTCTTAATGATGAATACGTTAATATGATTGATGCTGGTATTCTTGACCCAGCTAAGGTTACAAGAAGTGCATTACAGAATGCTACAAGTGTAGCTTCAACACTCCTTACAACAGAGTCAGTTGTAGCTGATATCAAAGAAGATACACCAGCAATGCCAGCAGGAGCTGCCGGTATGGGCGGAATGATGTAATAAGTAATAATTTGCTATACATCAGCAAGTTGATAAAATAAATTTAACACTTACATCATATTAAAAAAGTCCCTTTGTTTATGTTTTATATTCATAAACAAGGGGGCTTTTTGTTGTGCAATATAAAAGGAATGTGTTATGCTATCAAGGTTATTAAGTGAATTGCAGCAGATTGAGCTGATTCATATATGTCAGGAGAGCTTGGTTTATGTTTTTTAGTAGAAGAAAGAATGATGATTTGTCAGAAAAGCTGGTTAAACTGGTTGTTCCGATAGCAATACAGCAGTTTATGTTGGCACTTGTAAGTGCCACAGATGCGGTTATGCTGGGATTTGTGGACCAGACCTCGTTGTCTGCAGCTTCACTTGCCGGACAGATACAGTTTGTGCTTAATCTGTTTATAGCAGGGATAACAGCAGGCTCAGGAATAATAATTTCACAGTACTGGGGAAAGAAGGACATAAAAGCTATTGAAAAGGTCATGCCGGTGGCTTTATATGCTAATCTGCTGTCAGGCGGCATATTCACTATTCTTGCGCTTCTCATACCTGAGGGACTTATAAGGATATTCACTAACGAACCGGAGCTTATTGCAAGCGGTACACTATATATCAGGGCGGTAGCCTTATCTTATGTGCTGTGTGCAGTATCGCAGGTATATCTGATTCTTCTTAAGAATACAGGAAGGGCGGCTCAAAGCTCTGTTATCAGCTCATCAGCAGTTGCTGTTAATATAGTCTGCAATGCTGTCCTTATATTTGGCTTGTTTGGTATGCCACGTCTTGGCATACGTGGAGCGGCTTATGCAACTGTAATATCGAGAGTGATAGAGCTTGTATGGGCATATATTGTAGTTAACAAAGACAGGATTGCCGCTTTGGAATGGAAAGGAATTATTCATACAGATAAAGCACTGACAAGAGATTTCTGGTATTACACAACACCTGTGCTATGTGCCTCCTTAGTGTGGGGCATTGCATTTGTATTATACTCAGTTATACTTGGACATATGGGAAGTGATGCTGTTGCAGCGAATTCCATAGCCAGTATAGTAAAGAGCATGGTGCAGTGCGTTATAAGGGGTGTTAGTGCCGGGGCAGGAATTATTATAGGTAATCTTCTAGGAGCAGGTAAGCTTGATAAAGCCAGGAAATATGGTGGAAGAATTACAAGACTGTCAATAGCCATTGGGATAATAACAGGTCTGCTTCTTATCGTTGTAGCTCCGGTTGTATCGCGTGCAGCCCCTATGTCAGATACGGCGAAGGGGTATCTTGGCTTTATGCTGATAGTCCTCGGCATTAATCTGATGGGGCAGTCGGTGAATACAACTGTTCTGGATGGGATATTCTGTGCCGGAGGTGATGCAAAGTTTGATATGAAGGGGAATATTGGTGCAATGTGGTGCTTTGCGGTTCCGCTTGGCTTTATAGCAGCATTTGTATTCAATGCACCAGTCTGGCTTGTATATATCATAATAAGCCTGGATGAGCTGGTAAAGCTCCCGGCAGTATATATACATTATAAGAAGTATATCTGGGTAAGAAATATTACAAGATAAAGCACCAGTGAAAAATACCAGGGATAGTTGTTTCTATTTAAAAAAGTTAGGGGGTATGTTATAATACTTCCATATTGGATTTTAATTGTCACGCAGGAGGAATGGTAATGGCTGATATTGATGAGCTTAAAAAGAAACTTGAAGATGGATGGATAAAGGGTGAACCTTATGTATTTGTAAGTTATGCAAGTAAGGATAAAGAGAAGGTTTATGAATTTGTATATGAACTTAGAAAACGTGGAATTAATGTATATATAGATATAGAGCTTCAGGAGAATATTTCTAAGAACTGGTTACAGAATATTAAGGAGCGTTTATATGATGTTGATTGTGTTGCTATGATTTCATTTCTTAGTCTTAACTATTTCCGTAGTTATGCCTGCCTTATAGAACAGCTTGTAACACGTTCAGAGGATTTAAAGATGGAAAAAGGCAAGTATCTTGAGAATTTTTATATTGCATTGGATGATAATATGTCTACAATACAAAAAATGGAAGATGCAGTGTATAATAATACAGTTGCAAAAGAAAGTCAGAGTATGGCAATAAAGATGGTTCCAGAGGAAGTAAATGTCCTTAAAGATGTCATGGAAGATAATATTGCAGTAAAGAGCAAGTTAAAGAAAGATGTCAGGTCAACTATAGATGGTCTGAATACAGCACATAGAGTTGCGATAAGTATGCTTAGTTATATTTTTAAAGAGTCAAGCTATAGTATTCAGAAATATGGAACAGCTGGTGATTGTGCACAGTTAATGTATAACAATTTTACTAATGATAAGAATGATAAAATTAATATTGCTGTATTGGAGGAACTTAAAGAAAAGTACAACAATGCTTTATCATTCACAACGGCTGCATCATCTACAGAAAGTCAGAATCGTGCCTCTACATCAGTAGTTCAGGATAATACGGCAGAAGCTGACATTGAGAATGATAGGACTTCTGATAATATTCAGAGTACAGAGTATAGCAATGTGGCAAATAATAATGATACAAATAGCGATGAAATAAACAGCAATGATATTATTGGCGATGAAAACAACACAGCAATAGACAGCGTTGCTACAGATGATTTTGCCACATCTACAGACAATATCAACACAACTGATAACAGCAGGACAAGACAGGCTACAAGTACAGGTGATATCAGATTTATGCTTTATGGCAAGGAGTATGAGCTTAATCAGTCAGATATGATGCTTACATTTTTTGCACACGTTCTTAATAAACATCAGGATATTGTGGACGAACTTCCTTCATATAATGGGATGACCTGCGTGTCTGATGTTGATTACAGTCTTCCTAAGAATCGTAAGGCAGATATGCCTACATATTTCAGAAGCTGTGAATTCTTTGAATTCGCTAATGGAAGCCATATATGCGTCGGAACATCATATTCAGTAGTAGACAAGTTAAAGAAAATGGCACTTCTGCTTAATATATGTGGTGAAAGCCCGGAAATATTCAGTTCAGAACAGGTTGAACTTCCAGCGGTAAAGGTCAGAGGTGGTTCTTCTGCTGGCGGCAAGGGAAGTGGAGCACTTGTGAAATTCAGCGTATATGGTAATGAATACGCGCAGAACCAGACAGATATGCTTGGAACAATATGCAGTTCTGTTATAGCTAAGCACCCAGACAAGTTAGAGGAAGCAGCAGATGCTTTATTGTGTTTGGATGTTAAAGATTATACAGATGTTGAAAAAGAGGACAGACCGGTATATTTCTCATCAATGAACAGATATGAAGTAAATGGCACAGCTTATAGTGTTGGTGGAAGTTTCGGAATGAAAGAAAAGCTTAAAATGATTGCCAGATTACTTATAATGTGTGACGAAAGCAAGGATATAATTGATATAGAAGACTATGAGATACCAGATGTAAAGATTAAGGCAGCAGGCGCTAAGAAAAAAATTAATTACTTTGATTAATTGGAAGTATTACAAGATAGGAGAGGCTTTATGTTTGATATAGCAGTAGAACAGATAGTGAAGGTAAAACCACCTAAGACAGCAGTTGTTTATAAGACATTGCTTATAATAGGCTGTATTGTGGCGGCTACAACCATACCACAGACAAGAACATTTGGAATAATTGTGCTTGCATTATTTGCGGTGATGACATTTTTGGTATTCCAGTATTATAATGCAGAGCTTGAGTATTCGATAGTGGATGATACACTTACGATTGACAGGATAATGGCAAAATCAGCAAGAAAAAGATGTGGTGTGTATACACTTTCAAGAGCAAAGCTTGTGGCAAGAGCTGATTCGCAGGAGGCACTCCGTATGAACCATATGGACGTTAAGACTTATGATTATTCAGTTGGTGCAAGCAATCATGATTCAGTTGTCATATATGCGTATAATGAACATAACGAATTAGTCAGGGTATTTATATATCCTGATGAACGTGTTCTTCACAGCATACAAAATGTTGTTGAAAAAGATGTGTTTAAAGTTATTGACTTTTAAAAAATGCTCTGATACAATTCTAATATTATAAACAAAAGGAATATGATAGAGCGTTTATCAGATTTCTCCACACAGAAATGTCCGAATTGAGTATTCGGATTTTTTTGTACAAAGAATTGCGTTATTATGCGCATATAACTTAATTATATTATTCACAGGAAAGCGAGGACAAAGGAAAATGGGTACAATTATTGGTGAGGGCATTACATTTGACGATGTGTTATTAGTTCCACAGTATTCAGAAGTAACACCTAATATGATCGATTTAACAACTAATCTTACAAAGAATATTAAGCTTAATATTCCTTTAATGAGTGCTGGTATGGATACAGTTACTGAGCATAGAATGGCAATCGCTATGGCTAGACAGGGTGGTATTGGTATTATTCATAAGAATATGTCAGTTGAACAGCAGGCAGAGGAAGTTGATAAGGTAAAAAGATCAGAGAATGGAGTAATTACAGATCCATTTTTCTTACATCCAGATAATACATTACAGGAAGCTAACGAACTTATGGGTAAGTTCAGAATTTCTGGTGTTCCTATCACAGATGATGATAGAAAGCTTGTTGGTATTATTACTAACAGAGATCTTAAATTTGAAGAAGATTTCTCAAGACCAATTAAGGAATGTATGACAAGCGAGAATCTTGTAACAGCTCCAGTTGGAATTACTCTTGAAGAGGCTAAGAAGCACCTTGGCAAGGCAAGAAAAGAAAAGCTTCCAATCGTTGATGATGAATTCAAGTTAAGAGGGCTTATTACAATAAAGGATATTGAGAAGTCTATTAAGTATCCTGCATCTGCACATGATTCACAGGGAAGACTTCTTGCAGGTGCTGCAGTTGGTATTACAGCCAATGTTATGGATAGAGTTCAGGCTCTTGTTGATGCAAGTGTTGACTGTATTGTAATTGATTCAGCACATGGTCACTCTAAGAATATTATTACAACATTAAAGAATATCAAGTCAGCATTCCCTGATTTACAGGTAATCGCTGGTAACATTGCTACAGGTGCAGCTGCTAAGGCACTTTGCGAAGCTGGTGTAGATGCAGTTAAGGTTGGTATAGGACCTGGTTCTATCTGTACAACAAGAGTTGTTGCTGGTATTGGTGTACCTCAGGTAACAGCAGTTATGGATGCTTATGCAGAAGCTAAGAAGTTCGGTATTCCAGTTATCGCTGATGGTGGTATCAAGTTCTCAGGTGATATTGTTAAGGCTATTGCTGCCGGTGGTAGTGTATGTATGCTCGGAAGTCTTCTTGCAGGCTGTGATGAAGCTCCTGGTTCATTTGAGTTATTCCAGGGAAGAAAGTATAAAGTATATAGAGGTATGGGTTCTATCGCTGCTATGGAGAACGGAAGCAAGGACAGATACTTCCAGACAGGTGCGAAGAAACTTGTTCCAGAAGGTGTTGAAGGACGAGTTGCATATAAAGGACTTGTTGAAGATACTATATTCCAGCTTATGGGAGGACTCCGTTCAGGTATGGGTTACTGTGGAGCACAGACTATTCCAGTACTTCAGGAGACAGCTAAGTTTATAAAGATGTCATCTGCAGCTTTAAGAGAAAGTCATCCACATGATATCCATATTACTAAAGAAGCTCCTAACTACTCAGTAGAGAACGCTTAATATAAAGCTGCTATTATAAACAGATTAGAATAATAGACATTTAATCAACCCCGGCATTAATTAATTTTAATGCTGGGGTTGTTTGTGCGTCAATTTTAGTGTATTATCTTTGGGATATTAAATGTGAAATATGCACAAGTTGTATATGATAAATGTGGCAAAATGAATAAACTGTCTAAACAATTAAACTGATAAGCGTTTATAAGTGAAAATAAAATCCGATAATAAGTGCTTATAAGTGAAAATTGATGTTGCTAATATATGTTTTCTTGATGTATAATAATCTTACAGTAAAATTGTATGAATAATGTATTTATAGAAGGTTATGCACAAGGAGAAGAGGTATGCAGGATAAGATGATTAACAAGTATATTGCTAAGAATCATTCTGGATCTGTATTTACTGACAATGAATTGCAGGTTATCAAGGATGGTAATATAGATGATATGGTTACAACATTTCTTGATATGAATACAGAATATTATAATAAGCAGATGCAGAGTGTTTTAAAGGTATTTACACAGTTTATGAGCACAGAGATTGAACTTGAGAGAATAATATATCAGAAGGAATTTGATGGCAAATTTGTTGGCTGTCAGATTATGGACGGAGATATAGATGTATTCTTAGGGATAGCAGGTGAAGATGCTGACCTTCTTTGTGTTGCATCTACATTTTCCCAGGAAGATATGAATAAGTTTGATGCTGATGCTTATGATGCAATATGCGAGCTTATTAATATTATTAATGGTGCATATGCGACTAAACTCAGTTATGAAGAGATAGAGGTGTCTTTACACCCACCGGTATTTTATCAGGATACACAGATTAAAGCTGATAATGGAATGTATGTAGTTACATTTAATATGAAAGGACATAGATTTAATCTGCTTATGGTTGCGGATGATAAAGTTAAGCTTAATGTATAAAAATATATGTATATAATTAAGGCGTATTACAGAAGCTGAAGTTGTTAATAATTGTCAGTCAATTATCTGTTAGTTGTTGAATTGTTATAGATATATTGTATTTGCAGTTGATTACAGATACTAAATGCTTCTGCACAAGCCGGGTGGTTAATTATAGACATATGGAACGGAGGAATATTATGGCGAAGATTTTGATAGTAGATGATTCTAAGACTTCAAGAAAGTTCTTAAGAAATATGCTTGAACAGGCTGGACACGAGATTGTTGCAGAGGCTGTTAACGGAGCAGAAGGCGTTGAAAAGTTCAGAATATACAGACCGGATATAACAACTATGGACATTACAATGCCTGTTCTTGGCGGAATAGATGCAGTTAAGGATATTATAGAGATAGACCCTGATGCCAAGATTATTATGGTAACAGCGGCAGGACAGAAGGCTAATATGATAGAGGCTCTTAAGAAAGGAGCGGCTGATTTTATACAGAAGCCTTTTGATATGGACGTGATTGTTAATACAATTGAAAAGGTTATGGAAGAATAGATGTACAATTATAGATTACAACTTCAATATGATGGTGGGAGATATGACGGCTGGGTCAGAATGGGCAAGGACTCCAATTCTAACACTATAGAATGTAAGATTAAAGAGATAATTCAGAAGATGACAGGTGAAGATATTGATATATATGTTGGATGCAGAACAGAAAAAGGTGTTCATGCACTTAATCAGACAGCTAATTTCAAGCTTAATGATAAGTACCAGCCTGTAGAGGTTAAGAATTACCTTAACAGATATCTTCCAAGGGATATAGCTGTTAATCGCGTGGAATTAGTAGATGAAAGATTTCATAGCCAGCTTAATGCGAGGGAGAAGACATATGTATACAAGATAGATATGGCTAATGTAGCGAATGTATTTACAAGAAAGTATGCTTATCATACATTTGATACTCCGGATATTAAGGCTATGAAGCAGGCAGCTTTTTATATGATTGGAAAGCATGATTTTAAAGCATTTACTACTGCGAAGAAGAGCAAGTCTACAGTAAGGGATATCAAAGATGTAGAGATAACTACAGATGGAGATAGTTGTGAGATAAGAATAACAGCAGACGATTTCCTTCATAATATGGCAAGATATATGATTGGTATGCTTCTTGATGTAGGAAGCGGACTTAAGAAGGTGGAAGATGTAGAGAATATTATGGCTGGCAAGGATGTTGTTATGTCACTTCCAGCTGAGAGCTATGGACTTTTCCTTGAAAGTGTTTTATACTAAATAGATGATTTTATTAAAGAATCTCGGCTCTCGGGATTCTTTTCTTGTTACTTTATAATAATATATTTTATGAAGCAGAATTTAACAGGAATGGAGAATATAATGAAGACCATAATTGAACTTATGACAGATGAATTTAAGAAAGCATTTGCAGAATGTGGATATTCAGAAGAATACGCAAGAATTACTATATCTAACAGACCTGACTTATGCGAATTCCAGTGCAATGGCGCGATGGCAGCAGCTAAGACTTATAAAAAGGCTCCATTTGTTATTGCAGATGAGATAGTTGCAAAGCTTACATCTAATGGTATGTTTGACACAATTGAAAGTGTTAAGCCAGGATTTATCAATATAAAGGTAAGTGCTGGATATCTTTCAGATTATCTTAATAAGATGTCAGAAGATGATAAGTACGGATATGAGAACAGCGAGGAAGCTAAGACTGTAATAGTGGATTATGGTGGAGCTAATGCAGCTAAGCCATTACATGTAGGACATTTAAGATCTGCTGTAATTGGTGAGAGTGTTAAGAGAATTAACAGATACGCAGGCAACAATACAATAGGTGATGTACACCTTGGAGACTGGGGACTTCAGATGGGTCTTATCATAGAGGAGTTAAGGGACAGAAAGCCTGAACTTCCATATTTTGATGAGGCGTATACAGGAGAGTATCCAAGTGAACCCCCATTTACGATATCAGAGCTTGAACAGATATATCCGGCGGCAAGTGCTAAGTCTAAGGAAGATGAAGAATTCGCTAAGAGAGCACACGAATCCACACTTAAGCTTCAGAGCGGGGACAGAGCATGCACAGCAATATGGAAGCATATTATGAATGTTTCCAAGAAGGATTTAAAGAAGAATTATGATAATCTTAATGTATCATTTGACTTATGGAAGGGTGAAAGTGATGCACAGCCATATATTAAAGATATGGTTGATAAGATGGTTGAAGATGGAATTGCCTATGAAAGCCAGGGAGCTACAGTAGTAGATATTGCAGAGCCAACAGATACTAAGGAACTTCCTCCTTGCATAGTAAGAAAGTCAGACGGTGCGGCACTTTATGCTACATCAGATCTTGCAACTATTGTTGAGAGAGAGAAGTTATATAAGCCGGATACATACATTTATCTCGCTGATAAAAGACAGGAGCTTCATTTTACTCAGGTATTCAGAACAGCTAAGAAGGCTGGAATTGTAAGACCAGATGCAGATATGAGATTTGTTGGTTTTGGTACTATGAATGGAAAGGATGGCAAGCCATTTAAGACACGTTCAGGTGGTGTTATGCGTCTTGAACATCTTATATCTGATATTAATGAAGTTATTCTTAAT
>ERZ791897.1296-NODE-1296-length-12235-cov-5.054351_pt1 | contig 12235 bp, 4 predicted proteins | sample MGYA00510152_ERZ791897 | MGnify/ENA primary metagenome ERZ791897 (study PRJEB30046, sample SAMN00792050) | human gut metagenome | study: EMG produced TPA metagenomics assembly of the A metagenome-wide association study of gut microbiota in type 2...
ATTAAATTACTTCTTCTTGGCAATGTGGGCAAGTCATTAAATGTTCTTCGTTGTTATGTACAATATAATGACCCATTTTCTTCGCTTTGGTATCAAGATATTTTGTGTTGTAACGGTTTTCCCCTACATTCAATGGTACACGTTCCACGATATTAATACCCGCTTTTTTCATGGTTTCTACTTTTTGTGGGTTGTTTGTCATCAAGCGAACTTGTTTAACACCTAATAATTCAAACATATCGGCGCACACATTAAAGTTACGTTCATCAGCTTTAAAACCTAATGCAAGGTTAGCTTCAATTGTGTCCATTCCTTGATCTTGTAATGCATAAGCGCGAATTTTATTGATTAAACCAATGCCTCGGCCTTCTTCTCGGTGGTAAATCAATACGCCACGACCTGCTTCACTAATTTGACGCAATGCAGCAGCTAGTTGAAAACCACAATCACATTTTAAACTATGTAATGCATCGCCGGTTAAACATTCAGAATGAATACGGGCGAGTACAGGCTCATCTTGATTTGAAATATCGCCCATAACCAAGGCAACGTGTTCTTTTTTTGTATCAGGAAACTCAAATCCGACCATTTTGAAAATACCGTATTCAGTTGGTAAATTAGCTTGAGTAACCAGTTGGATTTTTGACATAACTTATCCTTTTTACGTAATTCTGCTAAAATGCAAACCTTATTTACTTGTCGAGAGGAAACAATGTTTAAAAGGTTGTCATTATATACATTATTACTTTGTCTTGTACCATTTTTTGTTTGGGGTTTTGCTTATCATTGGCATGGAAACAACCAATTAATGGAATGGGATTACTGGCTTTATCTCTTAACTGAAACAGGCAGTGTACCTTATGCTTTGATCACTTGCGCTATATTTGCCTTGCTTTTCCGTTTTCTTTTTGAAAATCGTAAGCAGTGGATTATGGGTGTGATTGTAATGGGCCTGTCAGTCTTATCCACACAAGTGATTAAAACAGGGTTAAAAACGTTTTTTGCCGAGCCGCGTCCCTTCACTGTTTATTTAGCGGAAAAAACAGAAAGTACTACGGATGCCTTTTATCATCAAGATCGCTCAGAACGTGCAAAATTAGTGGATAAATTCTATTCCACACAAGCCGATACACCTGCCTGGTTAAAAGCACATTATGAAGATGAAACGGGTTATTCTTTTCCATCAGGGCATTCTATTTTCGCAGCGACTTGGCTTATGTTAGCCGTAGGGTTTAGCCAATTATTGGGCAATCGTTCTTTTAAAGCGGAATTGCTTATTGGAGCGATGACAATTTGGGGCGTATTAATGTTGATTAGTCGAGTGCGTTTAGGTATGCATTACCCAATTGATCTGTTGATTGCAATAATTTCAGCATGGGCTGTACATGTTATTATTTTCAGTTTTTTACAAAGGAAAAATATCTTTTCTACAAATAAAGAAGTAGATAATTAAATTAGCAAACGTTTTCCTTTTATTGTTTAACTAGTTGATAATGACTAGTAATTAAATATTTAGTCAGGAAATGTATATTAAAATTTTATTTTGGGAATGTAATGTAAAGAAATGTAAATGTTGGTAAATTAGATTTTATTGGTGGCTAATTGATCTATAATGCCCCTCGCGAATAATGATGAGTTATTTGTAGTTTAACAAATTTTAGCAATATTTTTATGATTTTAATTTTATAAGGATGAATTAAATGAACAAGATTTTTAAGGTAATTTGGTGTAGTTCTAGCCAAGTATGGGTCGCTGTATCTGAATTATCAAAAGTAAAACCGGTATCTTCAGTTTCTAGCGTGAAGAAAACCTCTTCAGCAGTTTCAACGTTATTAAAAACAACCGCACTTGCGATACCATTTGCGTTATCGCCACTTGCTGCGCATGCATATGTAGCAATTGGTGGAACCGCCTCTAACAATAATGGTTCATGGTTTTCTGAAAATGGCGCAAATGCGACTCCTAAACAAGGAGCGGATTTGACTTGGGCATATGATTATAAAAACCCAGGTAATAAGTCTTATAGAAATGCAAACGGTTTGAGTAATAAAGCAACTTCATATGCAGATGAAGGGTGGACAGCATATGGCGTAGCTATTGGTAATAAAAGTAATGCGTTAGATAGTTCAGGTTCATCTAATGGTATATCAATCGGTGATTATTCAGATGCATCAGGTGGATTAGCAACATCTATTGGTGCATTTTCTCATGCAACCAATACAGGTTCTACCGCTATTGGTACTGCTGCTCGAGCTGATGGTTTTAACTCTTTAGCTATGATGCGTCAATCTGCCGCAATTGGTGAATATTCAGCAGCAATCGGTTCTGTTTCTTATGCAAAAGGAAATGCAAGTTTTGCGTTTGGTGCATCTGCAACAGCAAATGGTGACCAATCAATTGCCATTGGTAATACTGCGCCACAAACACTTGATGGTGTTCCTGGAGCACGCGGTGAAGCTAAGAGAACAAAATATGATGGGTTGAATAACACTCAGACAAATGGTGATCGTTCGGTAGCTATTGGTACTGGTGCGAAAACAAATGGTGATGATTCCTTTGCGTTTGGTTCTGGAGCAAAAACAGGTTCTTATTATAAAGGAAGAGATGATTATTTAGGTGAGGATGTTTCTCGTACAGCTGATGCAGCAAATAAAGCTATTGCCTTTGGTACAACTGCTACAGCAACAGGTAATTCATCTATCGCATTTGGTGCAAACGCCTTAGGTGGGGAAACTAATTCAATTGCATTTGGTGTTGAAGCTAAAGCGCGTAAAACAGATGCAATTGCGTTTGGTAGTCATGCTAATGCAAGTAAAGAGAATTCAATCGCATTTGGTAGCAATGCTCAAGCTTTACATGAAAATGTAATCACTATCGGTAAGGATTCTAAAGCAACTAAAAAAGGTGCAATGACTATCGGTGAAAGCGCACAATCTAATGCAAATAACTCATTGGCTTTAGGTAATGGCACCATTATCAATCAAGAAGACATCAAAAATAAAAATGCAAAATATACGAATGATGGCTTTGAGATTGAAAATGGTGTAGTTGCGATTGCAAATAAAGGTAAAGAGCGTCGTTTAGTGAATCTTGCTGCAGGTCGTGAAGATACTGATGCGGTAAATGTTAAACAATTATCTGAAGTAAATGATAATCTTGCGAAATCTATCGCAGGACCAAATTACAATGGTTATACCGTTGATGGTAATGGTCGATACACCTATAAAGCGCCTGATTTTGAAATTAAGAATCAAACCCTTCATAATGTAAAAGAAGCGGTTGAATTGGCACAAACAAACTATGTAAGTGTTAAATCAACAATTGATCCAAAAACTGCAGGTAGTAACTACGATAATAAAGGTGCACAAGGTGCAGGTTCTATTGCATTAGGTGAATCAACAGGAACAAACGCTGCTGCTGTAGATTCAGTTGCTATCGGTCATAATACGAAAGTAAATGGCAACAATACCGTTGCAATTGGTGCAAATATTACCGCTGCGACAAATGGTTCAGTGATCTTGGGTGATAGCTCTAAAGCTGATGGTTCGCATGCAACTGAAACAGTAGCAAGTAAAGAAATTGATGGCCACACCTATAATTTTGCTGGTAAAGCAAAAGACGCAGGTCGTTTTGTAAGCGTTGGTGAAAAAGGCAACGAGCGTCAAATTAAAAATGTAGCTGCAGGTCATGTAGAAGCTGATTCAACAGATGCGATTAATGGTTCTCAATTATATGCCGTAGCATCACGTGTTGAGCAAGGCTGGAAAATTACAGCAGCGAAAACAGGTACCGGTGAAGTAAGCGGTAATGCTGAGAAAAAAGTTGCAATGGGTGATACCGTTACATTTACAGCTGGAAATAACATTAAGATTACTCAAAATGAGAAAAACTTAACCGTTGCAACAAAAGAAAATGTAACTTTCACGAATGTCACTACTGGCAATACTTCTTTAGATGATAAAGGCTTAACTATTAAAAATGGTCCAAGCGTAACTAAAGATGGCATTAATGCTGGCGATAAGAAAATTACTAATGTATCAAATGGTACAATTTCTGCAGACAGTAAAGATGCAGTAAATGGTTCACAGCTTTATGCAACTAACCAAAATGTGACTAACAATGCGAATAATATCGCAAATAATGCACAAAATATTACTAAAAATGCGCAAAATATCACCAAGAATGCAGAAAATATTGCTAAAGGTTTAAACTTTAAAGGTGATAATGCTGATGTAACAGTAAATCGTCAATTAGGCGAAACATTAAATGTCACAGGTGGTGCAGATAAAGAGCAATTAACTGATAATAACATCGGTGTTATTGGTGAGAAAAATTCAAGTGCTGCTACAGGTGGTTTAGCAATTAAATTAGCAAAAGATCTTAAAGGTTTAAACAGTGTTGAAACCAAACAGATTAAACTTGGCGATAACAATAGTAATACCACAATTAAATACGAGGGAGATCGTATTAAATATGGTGATAAAACTGTTGCTAATTTAGATGATGAAAAACATATTACTAACACTACTTATGCAGTAGGTAACGATGGTAATGTAAGTTTAACTTACACAGATGGTAAAGGTAATGTTGTTAATGGTATGACAGCAACGATTACTGGTGTGGCTAAAAATGATCTTTCTAACATCAATAATGATGGCAAAAAAGTGATTACTGGTTTAGGAACCATCGTTGAAGCCGCTGATAGTTCTGTTACTGTGACGAATACAACTGATGCTGTAGGTCGTACTACATATAAAGTAAAAGCGAATGTACCTGGAGCTGATGCATTTAATATTAAATACAAAGCAAATGGTGCAAATGAGCAAACTGTCACATTAAATAAAGGTTTAGATTTCACTGATGGTAACTTCACCACTGCATCAGTAGCTGAAAATGGTGTGGTTAAATACGATGTGAAGACTGGTAATATCACAAATGGTGTAGATGGTAAAACTGGTGTCAATGGTAACGATGGCTTAGCAACTGTGAAAACTGTTGTTGAAGCAATCAATAACAGTGGTTGGTTAGCAAATGCAACTAAATCAACAGGTGAACTTGATGGCACATCAACCGCAACTAAAGTGAAACCGGGTGCAGTTGTAAACTTTGATGCGGGTAAAAACTTAACCGTTAAACAACAAATTAATGGTGATAACCATACTTATACTTATTCATTAAGCAAAGACATTGAAGTTGAAAATGTTGTTGTTACCGGTAAAGATGGTAAAGACGGCAAAATCGGCTTAAATGGTAAAGATGGTACTAATGGTAAAGATGGTACAAACCGTGTAGATATCCAAGTTGAGAAAGGTGTCGATGGTGTTGAAGGTAAAAATGGTGCAGATGGCATCTCTCGTGTTGTTTACGAAGATGGCAAAGGCAAACATACTGTTGCAACCATGGAAGACGGCTTGAAATTTAAAGGTGATGACAGCGCAGTTATTGCTAAGAAATTAAATGAGCAGTTAGATATTATTGGTGGTGCAGATAAGACTAAATTGACAGAAAACAACATTGGCGTGAATAGCAAAGATGGTAAGTTAAATGTTCAATTATCTAAAGATATCAATTTAACTGATGCTGGTTCAATTAAGTTTGGCGATAATAACTTAAGCATTAACAAAGATGGTTTAACAATCACCAATGGTCCAAGTGTGACTAAAGAGGGTATTAATGCAGGTAATAAAGCAATCACAAATGTGACAGCCGGTACAAATGCAACTGATGCTGTGAATGTTAGCCAATTAAATGCAGTGAAAGCGGCTGAACGTCATATTAAACCAGGCGAGTATGCAGTAGATAACAGCGGCAACGTAACCATGACTTATTTAGATGGTAATGGCCAAGATGTTACAAATGAAAAAGCGGTTATCACAGGCGTGGCTAAAAATGACTTAAGTAATATCACTAACGAAGGTAAAAAAGTGATTACTGGCTTAGGTACTGTAGTTAAGCAAGGCGATAATGTTACAGTTACCGAGGAAACAGATTCTACTACAGGTCAAAAAACCTATACTGTCAGCACCTCTAAACAAAACTTAGGTGATGCAGAATTAGCATATAAATCTAATGGTGATGCTACAACTAAGAAAACAGTTAAAGTATCTGATGGTTTAGATTTCACAAACGGTAACTTCACGACAGCATCAGTGGATGAAAATGGTGTGGTTAAATACGATGTAAACGTTGGTGAGATCGAAAACGGTGCAAATGGTAAAGATGGCAAACCTGGCGTTAAAGGTGATAATGGCTTAGCTACGGTCAAAACTGTCGTTGAAGCAATCAATAACAGTGGTTGGTTAGCGAATGCAACTAAATCAACAGGTGAAATTGAAGGTACATCAACCGCAACGAAAGTGAAACCGGGAGCAGTTGTAAACTTTGATGCTGGTAAAAACTTAAAAGTTAAACAAACGCTTAATGGTGATGATCATACTTATACCTATTCCTTAGATAGTAACTTAACTAACTTAGACAAAGTTGTTGTTAATGGTAAAGATGGCGCTAATGGTAAAGATGGTGTAACTATCACTGGTCCAAATGGTGCTAAAGGTGAAGATGGTAAAGTCGGAATCACAGGCAAAGATGGTAAAGACGCTGTATCTATCGCAGGTAAAGATGGCGTTGGTCACATCGGTTTAACTGGTCCTAAAGGTGCTGATGGTAGCGATGGTAAATCTATCGATATCTCAACAAAAGATGGTACACAAACTTTAGTGAACCAAGAGCCAGGTACCGATAAATCACAACGTATCGTTTACACACCGAAAGATAAAGACGGTAATCCAATTAAAGGCAAAGACGGCAAAGATATTGTTCGTGAAGTTGCAACAATGGATGATGGTTTGAAATTCGCTGGAGATGATGGTCAAACTGATGACTCTAAAGTAATAGCGAAAAAACTTAACCAAAAAGTTGATATTGTAGGTGGTGCAGACAAAACTAAATTGACAGAAAACAACATTGGCGTGAATAACAAAGATGGTAAGTTAAATGTTCAATTGTCTAAAGATATCAATTTAACTGATGCTGGTTCAATTAAGTTTGGCGATGATTTAACAATTAACAATAATGGCTTAACTATTAAAGATGGTCCAAGTATAACTAAGACTGGTATCGATGGTGGTAATAAGCAAATTAAAAATGTTGCTGAAGGCACCGAAGATAATGATGCTGTAACTGTTAAACAGTTAAAAGATTCAAAAACAGCACTTGTAAATGGTAAAAACACAACTGTAACAGGCACTGGTACAAGTGTAGATCCATATAAAGTGAATGTTGAGGGTGCATTAACTGATATTACATCAATCACAAACAAAGATGGTAACGGTAAAGTTGAATTTGCAGCTGATCAAGTTGTTAATGTCGCAGGTGATAATCCAATCAAATTGGATGCGAAAACAGGTGATATTACAGGCTTAACTAACAAAACTATTGATGGTTCTGATTTTGCGACTAAAGGACGTGCCGCAACGGAAGAACAATTAAAAGCTACAGGTGATCAAATTACCAATAATTTAACTAAAAAAGGTTTAAATTTTGGTGCACAATCGGGTGAAGTTATTCACAAAAATTTAGGTGATCAACTTGATATTGTGGGTGAAGGCACTAAAGCTGATGATCGTTATGATGCAACTAACATCAAAACCATGACTAAAGATGGCAAAGTTGTAGTTGGTCTTGCTAAAGATCTTACTGCAGACAATGTAACTGTCGGCCAAAAAGGTGAAAATGGTAAAGACGGTGTTGATGGCCAAATTGGTGTGAATGGTAAAGACGGTTCAGGTGTCGCAATTAATGGTAAAGATGGCTCAATCGGCTTGAAAGGCAAAGATGGAGAGAATGCTGTAACCATTAAGACTGCTGAAGGTCCTGCAGGTGTGAACGGTAAAGATGGTGAAACTAAACCTCGTTTAGTTGTGAATAATGAAAAAGTTGCTACCTTAAAAGATGGCTTAAAATTCAAAGGCGATAAGGGTGATTCTATTGCTAAAGAACTAAATGAAGAGCTAGAAATTTTAGGTAAATTAGATCCGAATGCTGCAGTGACAGATAAAAACTTACGTGTTGACAACGATGCTGGCAAGCTAGTTCTGAAGATGGCTAAACAGCTACAAGACTTAACTAGCGCAACATTCATTGATGAAACAACAGGCAATAAATCTGTTATCAATGGCAATGGTTTAACTGTGACACCAAAAGATGCAGATAACACTAAAACAGTTAGTGTAACTGATAAGGGCTTAAATAACGGTGGAAACCAAATCGTTAATGTTGATAGTGGCTTGAAAGACGCAACAGGAAACAAAGTTACTTTGGAAAATGCTACTGGAAATACATTAAAGAATGCAGTTAATGTTGGTGACCTAAAAGATACTATTAGTAACATTACCAACAATGGTTTTGGTTTAACTGACGAAAATGGTAATGATGTTAAAGCTAAACTTGGTGAGACTGTAACAGTTAAAGGTGACGGTAGTGTAACCACTAAAGTTATCGAAGAAGGCGGTAAAGCGAAATTACAAGTTGGCTTAAACAAAGATGTCACCATTGGTAATGATAAAGAACCTGGTACTATCACAGTTAAAGGTGAAAATGGTAAAGATGGTATCTCTATCAACGGTAAAGATGGCACTATCGGCCTGAAAGGTGAAGATGGTAAAGACGGCATTGCCTTAAATGGTAAAGACGGTACTATCGGCATCAACGGTAAAGATGGTTCTAACGGTAAAATCACTGTTGCGCAAGGTCAAGCAGGTCTTGATGGTAACGATGGTAAAGACGGTAAAACTAAGACCCGTATCGTTTACGAAAAACCAAATGGTGATAAGGAAGAAGTGGCAACACTTAACGATGGCTTGAAATTTACAGGCAATAATGAAGTCGTTAATAGCCATAAATTAAATTCTTTAGTCACTATTAAAGGTGAAGGCGTTGACAAAGCTGCATCTGATGCATTTAAATCAGCAGCAGGTAACGTCAATGTTAAAGCTGATGGTAAAGGTACCTTAGAAGTTCAACTTGCTAAAGACTTGAAAAATATTGATTCTATCTCAAATAAAGATGGTCAAAAAATCGAGTTTAAAGATGGTGGTACAACTATTTCTGGTGGTAACGTAAGCGTTGATGGCAATAACATTACTCATGTTAAGGCTGGTAAAGATGACACTGATGCTGTGAATGTTAAACAGTTGAAAGACGGTATTGCTCAAGCTACAACGAAAGTAGCTGCAGGCAAAAACGTGACTGTTGAACCTAAGAAAAATGCAGATGGTAGTACAACCTATACTGTTGCAACTAAAGATGATGTTGACTTTACTTCAGTAACCACAGGTAAAACCACAATGAATGATGGTGGAATTACTATCAAAGCAGCTGAAGGTGGTAAAACTAACGTTACCTTAACCAATAAAGGTTTAGATAACGGCGGTAATAAAGTAGTAAATGTTGCAGATGGTGATATTAGTGCAACATCTAAAGATGCTGTAAACGGTTCACAATTGCACAACACTAAAGTAGAGCTTACTAATAAAGGTTTAGACTTTGGTGCGCAATCCGGTGCTGATATTCACAAAAACTTAGGTGAAAAACTTGAGATTGTGGGTGAAGGTACTAAAGCTGATGATCGTTATGATGCAACTAACATCAAAACGATGACCAAAGATGGTAAAGTCGTTATCGGTTTAGATAAAGACTTGAAATCTGATTCTGTAACAGTTGGTTCAGTTGGTAAAGATGGTAAACCAGGCGTCGATGGTAAAGTTGGCGTAAACGGTAAAGATGGTTCATCAGTCGTGATTAACGGCAAAGATGGTTCTATCGGCTTAACTGGTCCTAAAGGTGCTGATGGCAAATCTCCATCAATTACAGTAAGAACCGAAAATGGTACAACAACTGTAAATGAGAAAGATGCGGGTAAACCTGTTGAACGTATTAAATATACAGATAGCAACAATAATACTCGTGAAGTAGCAACTTTGGATGATGGCTTGAAGTTTACCGGTGACGATGGTAAAACAGTTAATCGTACTCTTGGTTCTAACTTGAATATCAAAGGTGGTGCAAAAGATGCAACCTCTAAAGATAATATCCGTATTACTAATGATGGTAAGAATGGGTTAAAAGTTCAGTTAGCTAACAATGTTACACTTGATAACAATGGTAGTGTGAATATTGGTGGAACCCGAGTTGATGATAACGGTATTACAACCAACAACGGTAAAGGACCTAGCGTAACCAATAACGGTGTTAATGCGGGTAACCAAAAAATTACTAACGTGAAAGACGGTGCAGTTAACGCGACATCAAAAGATGCAGTTAATGGTTCACAATTACATCGAGCTGTTCAAAACATTGACAATAAATTTGGTGATGTTTACGGTAAGATGAATAAGATCAATAAAGAAGCTCGTGCAGGAATTGCCGGTGCGAATGCCGCAGCTGGTTTACCACAAGTTTACTTACCGGGTAAATCAATGGTTGCAGCATCAGCAGGTACCTTCAAAGGTCAAAATGCACTAGCAATTGGTTATTCACGTTCAAGTGATAATGGTAAAGTTATCTTGAAACTTCAAGGTAATGCCAATACCCAAGGTGATGTGGGTGGTTCTGTAGGTGTTGGTTACCAATGGTAATAGCCATTTAGTAATAATATCTATTAGATAATAGTTAAAGACTGGTTTTAGAGATAAAACCAGTCTTTTTTTATTTTTCAGTGTTTATTTAAAATATGATTTTTGTCATAGATTTTCATTAAAATATCAAGGAAAATACGGTGAGAAAATTCTGTTAATTTTGACCGCTCTTTGAGGAGACAATATGTATTACGGTATTGATATCGGTGGCACAAAGATTGAATTAGCTGCTTTTAATGAAAAATTAGAAAAACTTTATACCGAGCGCGTGCCAACGCCACAAACAGATTATCAAGATTGGTTACAGGCGATCAAAACGCTAGTAGAACGTGCTGATGCCCACTTTGGTGAAAAAGGCACAGTAGGTTTAGGCTTGCCAGGATTTGTTAATTTAACAACCGGGCTTGCTGAAGTGACGAATATTCGTGTTGCAGATAATAAGCCGATTTTAGCCGATCTTGAACGCGTTTTAGATCGTGAGGTGCGAGCAGAAAATGATGCAAATTGTTTTGCGCTCTCGGAAGCTTGTGATGAGGAAAATACTCAATATCCTTCTGTATTAGGGCTTATTTTGGGGACAGGCTTTGGTGGTGGTTTTGTAATTAATGGCAAAATTCACTCAGGACAAGTCGGGATGGCAGGGGAGTTAGGCCACCTTCAATTAAATTATCATGCCTTAAAATTATTAGGCTGGGATAAAGCGCCAATTTACCAATGTGGTTGTGGCAATCAGGCTTGTTTAGATACGTATATTTCTGGTCGTGGTTTTGAAATGTTATACCGTGATTTAAAAGGAGATGCATTATCAGCGAAAGAAATTATCGACCGTTTTTATGAAGAAGAGGAAAGTGCGGTTGATTTTGTCCGTATTTTTGTTGAATTAGCGGCGATTTCTATCGGTAACATTATCACTGCATTTGATCCTCATATGATTGTGTTAGGTGGTGGCTTATCGAATTTTGATTATCTTTATGAAGCCTTACCCAAAGCATTGCCTGCTCATTTAATGCGTAGTGCAAAAGTGCCACCAATTAAAAAAGCAAAACATGGTGATTCGGGTGGTGTTCGTGGAGCCGCTGCATTATTTTTAAACTGCAGATAGATTTAATTTAAAAATGCAGTAAAAATTTAAATAAATTTTATTTTATAAGACAAGAATCCAGTTTTTCTTTAAGAAAACTGGATTTTTTCTTTTGTTTCTCTACAATCAGAACATTGATTTTTAGGTGAGGTTTTTATGCTGACAGAATTAGGGAACTGGATTGAACAAGGATTAACATGGGTTATCGAACATCTTGATGAGCCATTGTGGAATATAACCATTGTTATTTTATTAGGTGTAGGTCTATTTTTTACGATTACGACAGGCTTAGTACAGCTACGTCTTTTCCCAGCAAGTATACGCGAAATGTGGTTTGGGCGTGCGGCAGAAGGTAATTCTTTAACGCCATTCCAAGCTTTTGCAACTGGGCTAGCAAGTCGAGTTGGCGTGGGTAATATCAGTGGCGTAGCAACAGCCATTGCACTTGGTGGTGAAGGTGCGGTGTTCTGGATGTGGGTAACGGCATTTATTGGGATGTCGAGTGCTTTTGCAGAATCGA
>ERZ791897.1336-NODE-1336-length-11882-cov-42.864547_pt1 | contig 11882 bp, 9 predicted proteins | sample MGYA00510152_ERZ791897 | MGnify/ENA primary metagenome ERZ791897 (study PRJEB30046, sample SAMN00792050) | human gut metagenome | study: EMG produced TPA metagenomics assembly of the A metagenome-wide association study of gut microbiota in type 2...
CCGGTGGCGTGGCCACCCCGGCCGACGCCGCCCTGATGATGGAGCTCGGTGCCGAAGGCGTGTTCGTGGGCTCCGGCATCTTCAAGTCCGGCGACCCGGCCAAGCGCGCCGCCGCCATCGTCAAGGCCACCGCCAACTGGCAGGACGCCGATCTGCTCGCCAAGCTGTCCGAAAACCTCGGCGAAGCCATGGTCGGCATCAATGAGGACGAGATTCAGACCATCATGGCCGCTCGCGGCGAGTGAGTGCATTACCTTGGCTCCCCTCTTTGAGGGGAGCCAGGAAAGGGTGACGCTCCCGCCAGCGGGAGTCAAGGCCCAAGGAGACAACATGGTTGTAGCTGTTGAATATATTTCCAAAGAAGAATCCGCGGGCGCCAAAAACGCCAAGCACGGCGTGACCGGCATCCTGGCCGTACAAGGCGCATTCGCCGAACATGCGGCGGTGCTGGACAAGCTCGGTGCGCCGTGGAAACTGCTGCGCGCGGCCGAGGATTTCGATGAATCCATCGACCGCGTGATTCTGCCCGGCGGCGAATCCACTACACAGGGCAAGCTCCTGCATTCGACCGGACTGTTCGAGCCGATCGCCGCCCACATCAAGGCAGGCAAACCGGTGTTTGGCACTTGCGCCGGCATGATTCTGCTGGCTAAAAAGCTCGACAATGACGACAACGTCTACTTTGGCGCGCTCGACGCCGTCGTACGCCGCAACGCCTATGGTCGTCAGCTCGGTAGTTTCCAGGCTACTGCCGATTTTGGTGCAGCGGATGATCCGCAGCGTATCACGGACTTCCCACTGGTATTCATCCGCGGACCGTACGTGGTGTCGGTCGGACCCGAAGCCACGGTCGAAACCGAAGTCGATGGCCACGTGGTGGGCTTGCGTCAAGGCAATATCCTGGCCACCGCCTTCCACCCGGAACTCACGGACGATACCCGCATCCACGAGCTCTTCCTGTCGCTGTAGTCGATTCGTCTGCCGTTAGACTGGTATCCGATTGACGAATCAAGGAGACGATCTGCCATGCAGCTTGAGCTGAATCGACGCAGCAAGGTGCCGATGTACCGGCAGCTGGCCGCCGAGCTGCGTGAACAGATCGTCTCCGGCGCGATGGCCGAGGGCTACCGCCTGCCTCCCGAACGCGAGCTGTCCTCACGTCTCGAAGTCAATCGCACCACGGTGTTGCAGGCGTATCAGCAGCTCAAGGACGAAGGTCTTATCGCCTCCAAAGTCGGCAAAGGCACGTTCGTGCTGCCGGCTGCCTCCGCAAGCCGAACATCGCACACGTCAAACAGTGACTTCGGGAATGCAATAACGCGAACAACACGATCGTCGGCAGAAATGGGAACATCGCAAGCCTCCTCTTCCGGCGACGTAGAACGTGCTACCTCCACTGATTTCTTGACGACAGACCAGGGCAGCAGCTCTGCGGCGGTCCATACGATTCGTGAAAGCCGTTCGGTTCAGGGCCCGGAACCAACCGTCGTGCGTCCGCCATGGTCGGTGTTGTTCTCTGATTATTCCAACCGGTTTACCTACCATGACATCGCCTCGGCCGAGCGGGCGCAGCGCGGCGACACCATTATTGACTTCGCCACCGGTTCGCCGAACCCGGCGGATATCCCGGACGATCTGCTGCGCAAGGTCAGCATCGAAGCATTCGAATCGCGGGAATTCGACGGCCAACCGGAATCACCTATCGAGGGATTCGAAGAGTTGCGTGCGCTGCTTGCCGAACATATGCGCGCACGAGGCGTACAATGCGGCGTCCGCAACGTGATGGTGCTCTCCGGCTCCGAGCAGGGCATTGACCTCATCGTGCGCGCGTTCATCAACCCCGGCGACTGCGTGCTGGTCGAACAATCCACGTTCTTCCCGGCATTGCAGACCTTCCGTTCGGCGGATGCGCGCATCATCGGCGTTCCAGTGGACGAGCACGGTATGCGTACAGACCTGTTGGATGGGTATTGCGCGCGATTCCGGCCCAAGCTCATTTACACCGTCCCGACGTTCCAAAACCCTACCGGTACCACGCTGTCGCCCGAACGACGCAGCGAACTCATTGACGTGGCGCGGCGCTATCAGTGTCTGATCGTGGAAGACGATGCTTACGGCGATTTGTGGTACGGCGGGGAATCGTCCGACGCACATCGCCCCATACCGCTTAAGGGCATGGAGAATGCGGGATACGTGATGTATTTGTCGACGTTCTCGAAAACCGTCACTTCGGGCCTGCGCACGGGATGGGTTGTGGCCGACCCGCATGTGATTAACCGGCTGGCGGCTCTGCGGCGCATGGTCGACCAGCATACGAGCACGTCATCGCAGCGCATCTGCCTGGAACTGCTTAAAGAAGGCCGCATCGCCGAACATTTGCGCGGTTTGATTAAGGCTTACCGCATTCGACGAGATGCAGCAATCGCAGCATTGGAGCAGTATGCGCCGGATGAAGTGTATTGGACCATGCCTGCAGGTGGCTACTATATTTGGGTTTCTTTGCCGGACGGCGTGCGCTCTCTGGATGTATTGGAATCCTGCCGTTCCCAAGGCGTTACGTTCATGCCGGGCAGCGTGTTCGACGTTGACGAAATGGATGATTCCCATATTCGTCTCAACTTTGTGCGCCCGGATGCTGCTGACATTGATACCGGCATTCGAATCATTGGCGAGACGATAGCACAGATGTAGTCAAGTGACTGGCTCATTGCGGTTGTCGAGTTTTTTTGATGGCTACATACCCACATCGATGGGTGCATTCGACGAATGAATAAGCGAGGAAGCCATCATCAGTTCGCTGTGGCATGCGCATAGCGTTGTCGGGCGAACGGGGCAGACCACGTGGTCGTTGCGTGACCTGGCCGATCGAGCCGGCATCGCATTGCCCCTGGCGTAGTGGCGAGGTGGCGCAGTAACGAGTCACGCCATCGCGAGCCGATGATGCGAAATGCGGAACCGGTCGCGGCCATCAACGGCTATCATACATGCGGAAGCAACGATACGTTGGCGTCAGCACATCCATCTGACTCCAGAAAGGGACACGATATGACCACATCCTCCGTTTCGCCGGTGACCACTGAACTGGCGGGCAGCGAAACCGGCATCACGCTTGTCATTCACGCCGGAGCGGGCAGTCGTGGCAAGCACAGCACGCCTGAACGCATCGCCCAGGTCGAACTTGATCTGCAGCGCGCCCTCGATGCCGGATACCAGTTGTTGGAATCCGGAGCACCGGCGCATGAGGCTGTGGTCGCCGCCATCCACGTCATGGAAGACGCTCCCGAATTCAACGCCGGCCGTGGTGCCGCCCTGACCAGCGATGGCATCGCCCAGATGGACGCCTGCCTGATGACCGGCGATGGCGAGGTCGGTGCGGTCACCGGCGTAAGCACCGTGAAGAACCCGATCGATGCGGCGCGTGCCGTCAAAGAGCAGACCAAGCATGTGCTGTTCGCGGACCCGACCGATGCCGAGATCGCCGATTGGGGCGTCGCGACCGAAAGCAACGAGTACTTCATCACCGAACAGCGTCGTCAGTCCTTGGCCGAGGCTCAGTCCGGTGGCGATGAGTGGGAGAAGCATGGCACCATCGGTGCCGTGGCGCGCGATGCCGAGGGCAATATCGCCGCTGGCACGTCCACTGGCGGCATCACCAACCAGATGCACGGTCGTGTGGGTGATTCGCCGCTGCCTGGTTGCGGCACGTTCGCCAACCAGTCCACGGTGGCGGTGTCCTGCACCGGCATCGGCGAGGCGTTCATCAAGGTGGTCGCCGCCCATCAGGTGTCGGATCGTGTGCGTTTCTCCGGCGAGAACGTCGAGGATGCCGCGACGGCCACTTTGGACGAAGTCGCCGCGCATCATGGCGATGGCGGCATGATCGTTCTGCCGGCGGTCGGCCGTGGCGTGGTCGCCTACAACAGCGAGATGATGAACTTCGGATACCGTAGCGCGCAAGGAGGTAAGGTGCAGGGCTGATTGCCCCCTGTATTGCGGCATATATCATAATGGCCGGTGTGCTGCGGATTCTTGGTAAGGAATCCGCAGCACACCGGCCATTCATGTATGCGGCAAGTGCCGCCGATCAGTGCGGCAGTGCGCGCTACTTGGTGATCGTGTTGTACGTGGGCATGTTCGTGTAATCGAACTGCACGTTCTTCACGTTCTGTGCAGACACGGCGGCGAAACGTTTGACCGGGAATACTGGGGTAATACGCAACTTCATCGCTCCTCTTCCTCGAATGAAACTATGTTCCATTGGTATGAGCCAGCCACGTACGGTATTCGTGTCTGGCCTGCCACACAATGATGCAGCCGTATATACGGGCACAGCATTGCGCGGCAGTTCATTGTATGGAAGACATGCAAACTCAATGTTTCCTTGTCCAAATAAAAAAACGAGCGCGGCTGATGTGCGGCACCGGTCCAAAAACTCATGTCCGCCAGCGCAACGCGACTACGTACCTTATGCTGGTCTGCGCGTAAAATAGAATGGTTGCGATATTGGGTTATTCACGGAGGAATGGATGCGACGCTGGCTGATCAATGTAGCCAATAATGAGACGATTCTCATCGTCGCCGCAATACTCGCCCTGATTTCGTGTTTCATTGTGCCGCCGGACGCCGATTACAAAAGCTACATTCACGCCAGCACCATCAGCCAGCTCATCTGCCTGATGATTGTGGTGTGCGGATTCCAGCGTATCGGCGTGTTCCGCATCATCGGTTCGCGATTGCTGGAGAAGGTCAGCACCATGCGCGGACTGGTCATTACGCTTGTCGCTTTGACGTTCTTTTCCGCGATGTTCATCACCAATGACGTTGCGCTGGTCACGTTTGTGCCGTTCGCGGTGGCCGTGCTCATCATGGCTGGGCAAGAGGATAAGACCATCCTCGTGGTCACGCTGATGACCATTGGCGCGAACGTGGGCAGTATGCTCACCCCGATCGGCAACGCGCACAACCTGTATCTCAAAGCCCTGACCGGCATGCCGACCATGGAATTCCTCGGCATCATGGCACCGTATTCCGGCACGGCGGCCGTGTTGCTGGTCATCGTGATTTCCGTGGTGTTTGGCGGCAAACCGGTCGGCGACCTGGGCGACCTCGAAACCGGCGTGCTGGCTCCCGAGCGCAACAAACACCAGCCCGACGAGATTCGTATCACCGGCTACGGCGCCGGTTATGGCGGCTGGCGCACCATCGTCTACTCGCTGCTGTTCATCGTCTGCCTACTGGCCGTCTCCGACGTGATTCCCCTGTGGGTGATGTGCGTGATCGTGGTCGTCGTGTTCCTGTTCACCGATCGGCGCGTATTCAAATACGTGGATTGGGGACTGCCGCTCACCTTCTGCATGTTCTTCATCTTCATCGGCAACATGAAGCGCGTGCCCGAATTCTACGAACTGGCGCGCTCGCTGGTCGGCGGCCATCCGCTGGAGGTGGCGGTCGGCTCCAGCCAGGTCATCAGCAATGTGCCCACCACGATTCTGCTTTCCGGCTTCTGCGACCAATGGCGCGATCTGATCATTGGCACCAATTTGGGCGGCATGGGTACGCTCATCGCCTCGATGGCCTCGCTTATTTCTTACAAGAACGTCGTGCGCCAATACCCGCACAAGAAAGGCCGGTATCTGGCCGTCTACTCCGCCGTCAACGTTCTGTTTTTGGCCGTATTGCTGACCTTGAGCTGGATCATCGAGCCGAGTCTCTGAGCCGCCGTTGTGGGTTGGGCCGGTCTACCGCGCGTATACGGTGGGGGAGCCGGTCAGTCGGCTCATGGCCGACTGCGGGATGTCGTGGATGCGGCCGATGGTGGCATCCAGCGTGGATACGCCGGATACGCCGTCTGTGTTGGCTGTGTTGGCTGCAGAGGTGATGCTGGATACGCCGACTGCGGACGATGATACGGACGCAACCATCGGCTGACGATAGGCGTTGGAGTTGCGGGCCAGCCGGGCGAGCGCAGGACGCTGCCTGCGGAACAGATTGATAAACATACCGCACACTCCTTCATCGTTGGCCGGCGGTCTTCTGGCCGCCGTGGATTCCATCCTGCCCTCCTGCGCTTGTATTCGCTATGGGGGATAGCCCCTATTATTCCCTGAATCTGCACGATTCCCCCTCATCCTTGAGGGTGATTCTAACGGCAAAGGCATCGGCCTAATGGCCGATGCCAATCAGCGCGAAACCACCAGCGTGACGCTGTACGGCTTGATCTTCATCGCCAGCAATGAAGACGGCGACGGCAATGTGTAAGCCCGACGTTCCGGCACAATCGCCCCCGAAGCCTCGCCGCGGTATCCGATAGTGGTCTTCGCCGTCGGATTGGCGCTTAACGTCGTCACCTCCAAACGCACCGGTCGCGATGGCGAGGCGCCCAGCCCGGCCAGTCCGCGCGCGATTTCCAACGTCACATCCACCGGGGAATCGGAGATATTGACGATTTTGATGTAACGGCAGGCGTCATCCCTGTCATGCCCGGTGGTGCTGACATACAGATGTTTGGCGGGGCGTGACGCGGTCTGCTCGATGGACACGGCATACGTCGTGTCGCCCAGATGCGTGGAAAACAGCCGCTCCACCTCATAATTCACCGTGGGGTTCACATGCGCCGGATTGAATTCGATAAGATTCTGCGCCCACCCCTTAGCCGGAATATGCGCGAGCAGCGGCGCATAGGAGGTCATGCGCACCACGTCGGAATTGCGCTCGCAGCCGGTCAGGAACGCGGCCTCGCCGAGTGCCGACTTCCACGTGTTCGCGCCTTGTTCGGTCTGTGGTTGGCCGGCAAAATAGCCGTTGGCTGAATATTCGCCGAAATAGACGCCGGCGCCACAACGCGGGTAAGCGTCGAATCGTGACGCCTGGGATGCAAACCATTCGGGGGAGTGGTAGGAATGCTCGTCGACGATAATCGCGTCACCGGTGGCGGAATCATGTGCCCCGGAATCGGTTGCGGCCAACGCTCGCGCATGGTCCCAGCTGCGCTTCATCGCCGGCTGGAAGGGGAACAGTCCGGCGCTCATCACACACAGCATATCCGGGTATCGTTCATGAATGGCCTCGCTGATCATGTCAAACTTGGCCACGTAGTCAGCCCCGAAGTTTTCGTTGCCCACGCCGATCATGTCCAAGCCGAACGGCTCAGGATGGCCCATATCACGCCGGACCGCGGCCCACGAGCTGGACTCCGGATCGCCATTCGCGAATTCGATGAGGTCCAGGTAGTCCTGAATCACATTGTTGCGGAAGGTGGCCGAATTGATATCCATGTGGCGCGGATCGCGGCCGGGCGACTGGCATGCGATGCCGGCGAACAGAGTGGGCAGCGGCTTGGCCTTGAGGTCCTCGCACAGGCAGAAATACTCGTAGAAGCCGATCTGATAGCTCTGCGAATAGCTGGAACCATCCGGCATCTTGAACGACCACATCGAATACTGTTGGCGTCGCGCGGCCAGAGAGCCGACGGTATCCTTCCAGCGATATTCATTGCCGGGCGTCACACCTTCGACGATGCAGCCGCCGGGGAATCGCAGAAACGCTGGATGCAACGCCTGAATGGTTTCCACCAGATCGCGGCGCAGCTTGCCGTAACGCCATTTCGGGTCGCCCGCGCCCCAATAGTCCGCATCCATGAACTGCACCAGATCCAGATCGAACGTGGTGCGTTCGCCGGCGTCAATGGTGATACGCAGCTTGCCGTAATCGGTGTTCAGGCCGGTTACGTCGGCGTTGAACCGGTACCAGCCGTCACGGCCGATGGCGATGGCACCATCCGACGAATCCGGACTGATCGAAACGCCGGAATCCTGCGCATTGGCACCATCGTCCTGCCTCAGACCGGTCTCTTCCGTATCGTCAAGCGGATCTGCGTCCACGATATACGACAATCGAGTGGTGCTGGTGAGCGGCAGACCGTACCTATCGACCACGCCGACGGACAGCTTGGCCCGCCCATGAACCGGACGTACCGCGAGACTGACGGAATAGGTGTGGTCGGCGACGATGGAGAACGCGGGCTCGCCCCCGTTGTCGCCGCCTCCGTTATAGCCGAGGTTTTCCAGATATGCAGGGCCGGTTTCGGAAGGAACATCGAACGTGATGCGAGCGTATCGGCTATGTGCGTGAATTGGCGGGGCGGGACAGTCGGTGGTCACCCGCTGGCCGTGAATCCCGCGTATCTCACTGCCGAGGCTGGCGGCGGAACAGTTGATGAAATCCCAGAAACGCAGGGAATCGGCCTGTGTACGCCATCGTTCGGCGCCGGCCATACGCCACGTGTGATGGTCGAGATAGACGCCGTCAAAACTGTAGTTGTTCACCATGTTGGCGTTCAGCCCGCCATCCGCACCATGGTTGATGTCCTCGAAGAACACGCCGTACAGCCGCCCGCTTGTGTGATGGGTGGGGCTTCCCACGCTAATCCGCACCATGGTTTTGATTGTAGAGGGAATGGAGCGGAAAGGTAAACGGAAGAGTTCGCTCACCGTTCATGTTGCGGTCAATCCAAGTCGACTGTTCGCCGGTATACAGCCGGTACCCTCGAAACAGGAATGGAAAATACGGACGACTAGGAGCGCGGCTGTGCAATCCTCGGTGGGAATACGTGAGCGCATCGACCACGTGTATCCGTCGCTGCGTCCGGCGGAGCGCGCCGTGGCCCAGTATATTCGGGATCATATCGAGGAGGCGGCCGACCTGACCGTCGGCCAGATGGCCGACATCGCCCACGTCAGCCAGCCGACGGTGATTCGTTTCGCCCGCAAGCTCGGTTTCGGCGGTTACCGTGAACTGCGGTACGTGTTGCGCCATCCGGCCGCCGAACACAAAGTGACCTTCAATCCGCTGGCCGGATTCGATCTGAATCCGTGGGATGGCGAAGATGAGATTCCCGGCAAAGCGGCCTATGGCGCGAAGGCGCTGATCGATGAGCTGCACAGTGCGTTGGACCCCAAGGCCTATCGCAAGGCGGTCGCCCTACTCGCCGAATCGGAGTTCATCGATATTTTCGGCGTGGAGAACTCGTTGACACCGGCGATGGATCTGTTCACCAAGCTCGGCTACCTGGGACTGACATGCCGTCTCAATACCGACGCTTACCTGCAGCAGATCGGTGCCGGGCACCTGCCCCACGGCGCTGTGGCCGTCGCCTTCTCCCATTCGGGCAGTTCGGCGGATACGGTCAAAGCGTTGCGATTGGCGAAGTCGCATGGCGCGAAAACCATCGCCATAACCAATGCCATCGGCGCGCCGCTGGCCAGCTGGGCCGACGTGACGTTGCTGACGGGTCGTGATTCGCACACGATCTATGGCAATGCGGTTTTCTCGCGTGTGGCCGATACCGCGCTCGTGGACATGCTGTACATGGGCGTGATTCTGTCCGGCTATGGCCGGTTCTCCACCGCGCTCGACGAATCCGGTCGCATGATTCGCGATCGCGTATTCGAGAACTGAGCTGCTGCTTTATCGCGCCTTGGGCTGTATTGCTCTGGTCGTTGCTGCTTGGGTTGTTGACGATTTGGTCGTTGTCGCCCTGGTCGCTACCGTCCTGAGGCATGTGCCAGCGAATACGTAGTGGACTTGGCGTGCGTATGACGTTCGATCTTGCCGCTCAACTCCAGCTGGTCCAAGAGCTGCGTCATCTGATCCTTGTTCAGGCCAAGCGCTTTCTGCATGGTTTTACGGCTGAGCTTCACACCGCGGAACGCGAGGAAATTGAGCGTGAACTGTTCCAACGTTTGAGGCGACGGTTCCAGCGTTGCCGTATCAAGCGGGCGGGTACTGGCCTGATCGTCACCGTCCGGGCGTTCGCCGAATCCACTGCCGAGAATCAGCGTCTGCAGTGGCGCGCAGCCGATGATGCGTGCGCCGGCCAAAGCATCTGCGGCGTTATCCGTCATGCGCTGAATCGTGGGGAATGAGTACATTTTGGCATGCTGTGCTTCGTCAGTGGTGCTGGGCGCGGCGGAAGCATCGGCATCGGTCCGATGCGAGGACGCGGCCTCGGCCGATACAGGGATAGGCAGTACCATTGCCACCGAAGTGGGGCCCACGCGCAGTTGCGGACTGACCGCGCTCTGCGCGTAGGCGTCCATAATGCGTTGAATGCCGGTACCGCAGTTCTCGCAGAGGCCCAAATCGGCGAACAATTCAGCCAAACGCGGGGTGCGTGGCTGGCATACGCCGTTGAGTAGATCGTTGATTTCCAAACCATCGGTCAGGCCGCCGAGCGACACGATTTCCAAGCGGGAATCGAAGATATTGATCAGTGTGGGGCCGGAGTACGTGTAATCGCGATGTTCCAGTGCGTTGACCAATGCTTCGCGCAGGGCTATGGCCGGGTATTGGCCGGATTCGTTGATGCCGTTCAGCAGGGCGCTGGCTTGGTCGAGCTGGCGCAGCACCGAGCCGGTGAATGTGTGACGTTCGCGAATGGCGTTTTTGCCATTGCCCTCGAAAATGGTGGCCTTGATAACGAACGGGCATTGGTTGGACAGCAGGGTGGCAAGCGACGATTCGGTGGTGCTGGTGAAGGTGTTGTTGGTGCCGGTGTTGGTGATGCTGCCGGCGGGGACATTACCGGCATCGGCAGAGACGGATGCAGCCATGTTGGTCACAACCGGGCTTTCCCAATCCTTGCCTTCACTGGCAAAACGACCCTGTGCGTATGTGAAAGTGAGCTCACCGCTATCGCCTGCGACGGTCTGGCCCGATGCGGCGTGATCTACGTTGCTCTCCGTTGTCCCCATATCGCCGATGGTACCGGTGCAAGCCGACGTTACGCCGAGGTGTTTTACACCCCTACGGCTAGACTTACACGAGTTTGGCCCCGTAGCTCAGCTGGATAGAGCATGTGACTTCTAATCTCAAGGTCGACGGTTCGAGCCCGTCCGGGGTCACGATGTAATAAGCCCTTGGTCCCTCATCGTTTGTGAGGGGCAGGGGCTTTTGAATATTATGCCGGTCTGGGTCCGTCTGGAGCCTGAACTGTCGACCTTGAGATTAGAAGTCACATGCTCATCACCACCATCCGGGAACACCCTTAAGGGGTGCGTCTCCTGCATAACGGCTATACTCTGACTTGAGATGTGCTGAATAATAACCAGCTATCGCGCGTCCGCCAATGGCGACGAACGAGGGAAGAAGGCCCGTGCCACGAGCAATCATCGAGGTAAGAAACCTACGCAAGGAATACCCCGTCGAGGATGAGACGGTGGTGGCGCTTGACCGTGTCAATCTCAGTATCCCGCAAGGCCAGATCTGCTGCATTTTCGGCGAATCCGGCTCCGGCAAATCCACGCTGCTCAACCAGTTGGCCGGCATGGAAAAACCGACGCGCGGCGGCGTGAGAATCGGCGGCGTACCCGTCAGCAAACTCGACGAGCGTGAGCTGGCGGCCTTCCGCCAGAAGCATCTTGGCTTCGTATTCCAGTCGTACAACCTGCTGCCCAATCTGACCGCGCTCGAAAACGTGGCAATGCCGCTGATGTTCCGCGGCGTGCCCAAGGAACAGCGCGAACGTGCGGCGCGTGGCGTACTCAAACGAGTCGGGCTCGGCCATCGTCTCAGCCATTACCCGCGCCAGATGTCGGGAGGCCAACAGCAGCGCGTCGGCATCGCCCGGGCGTTTGTGACCAAGCCCGAGGTGGTGTTCGCCGATGAGCCGACCGGCAACCTTGACTCCAAAACCAAAACCGAGGTCATGACGATGATCTGCGCATTCGCCCATGACTTCAACCAGACCATCGTGCTGGTCACACACGATCCGCAGATGGCTTCATACGCCGACCGCATCGTCACCTTGCTCGATGGCCGCATCACCAGCGATCGGCTCAACACCGACCTTTCCCGCCCAACTGTTCCGTCCACGCCGTCCGCCC
>ERZ791897.1339-NODE-1339-length-11866-cov-2.339768_pt1 | contig 11866 bp, 7 predicted proteins | sample MGYA00510152_ERZ791897 | MGnify/ENA primary metagenome ERZ791897 (study PRJEB30046, sample SAMN00792050) | human gut metagenome | study: EMG produced TPA metagenomics assembly of the A metagenome-wide association study of gut microbiota in type 2...
AGCGAATAATAAACCAGATCTTTTTTATCTGTAAAATTTTCCTTTAGATACCTGCTGTCATCAGTCAGTGAAAGTGTATGCTGTAACATCGCTGTAAATACCCGGTCATGTGCTCCGTCTTTAAACCAGGGCATGATGTTCAACGAAATCTTAGCATCCGCTATCGCCTCTGCGCAGGTCACAGAATCCACCTCGCTGCCATTTTTTATAATGTAATCCTGATTTTCGCAGTCAAGTTTCTCCCAGTTTGCTCCAAATACATGCACTGGGATTTTATGCTCTGCAAGGCATTTTATGATCTGCCCCCGAAAATAACTCCGCATGCATATATCAATAAAAACCATTCCCGCAAACGCTGCACAAAGCTCCTCTTCCGGCACTTCTCCTAAATCCCTTCTGATATGTGTCTCTAACATCTGATCGACCGATACCGCAGGATGCACTTTCATATCTTCCATGATCTCATAATAAAACGTCCGGTACTCTACGCCCTGTCTGTCGATTTCCCGGTAAAGGTGTTCCACCGGCGTATAGTTTCCGGTAAAAACAATATCATATTTCCGATTCTGATACAGTATATTTTTAAGTTCCCATTTTTTTCCGTTCTGCTTTTTAATGCAGTTTCCCGCCAATGGCAGAAAATCCACCTGCAATGCCGGATAAAACCGCTTCATATATATCACATGCTCCCTGTCAATACAAAAGATCCGCATATCAGACACCGGAGGTCCTGCCAGTTTCGAATGATAATATAACGGATGATCCACCAGAATATTGATGCATGCTATCCCATGATTTTCCCAGATATAATGTCCGTTTTCCTCAATAAAAATCTCTTCCCCGGAAAGCCCTATAAAGTTGAACGTACAAAGCCATGTTTCCCCGGCTTTTACAAACCGGCTGATACCATCCACTGTATTTACCAGATCATCGTAATCCACAAAATAAGTATCATAACCCAGCTCCTGAAATGCTGCTGCTAACTGTTCCGAGAAATATCCTAACGTTTCTACCGCGTTTTTTATAAAAATTATTTTCATACTTTTATACTTCCACCTCTTTTTCATTCACAGGATACAATTTCCCATGAATCAAAAAATCCTGCCCCGGACAGGTATTTTTGCATCGTATGCTAATCCCTGACGCAGAGCAGGCTCTATATTACAATCCTGATCGCAATTTAATCTTATTTACTTTTCTCACGCCTGTGAACGATCCCATTCATTTTTTTTAGATCAGTTTTTAAAGCTGTGGATCGGTGCCGGGATTCTTCCGGTACGGTTGATAAAGTCATCACAGGAATATTTATTAACCGGCATGATCGGCGCATAACCAAACAGACCACCGAACTCTACCGTATCGCCAACACCTTTGCCGATTACCGGGATCAGACGTGCCGCTGTTGTTTTCTGGTTTACCATACCAAGAGCCATCTCATCTGCGATCATACCGGAGATCGTAGTTGCCTTTGTATCACCTGGAATGGCAATCATATCAAGTCCTACTGAGCAGACACAGGTCATTGCCTCTAATTTTTCCAGAGTGATCGCACCTGCCTGTACGGAATCAATCATTCCCTGATCCTCACTGACAGGGATAAAAGCACCACTTAAGCCGCCGACATAAGACGATGCCATGACACCACCCTTTTTAACCTGATCATTTAACATGGCGAGTGCCGCGGTTGTACCAGGTGCACCGGCATATTCCAGACCGATCTCACAGAGAATATCTGCAACGGAATCACCGATTGCCGGAGTTGGTGCAAGGGAAAGGTCAATGATACCAAACGGAATCGAGAGACGTCTGGATGCCTCCTGCGCAACCAACTGTCCGACTCTTGTTACCTTAAACGCTGTCTTTTTGATCGTTTCACAGAGTACTTCAAAATTCTCGCCACGTACCTTTTCAAGTGCTGTCTTTACAACACCCGGTCCGCTGACTCCGACATTAATCACTGCGTCCGCCTCTGTCACACCATGAAAAGCTCCTGCCATAAATGGATTGTCATCCGGTGCATTGCAGAATACGACCAGTTTCATGCAGTCCACAGAATCACGGTCTTTTGAACGCTCAGCAACTTCCAGTAAAATCTCTCCCATCAGACGCACTGCATCCATATTGATACCAGTCTTTGTGGAAGCAAGGTTTACGGAACTGCAGACACGATTCGTCCGGCAGAGTGCCATCGGGATGGAACGTATCAGCATCTCATCCGCTTTTGTCATGCCTTTTGACACCAGTGCAGAATATCCGCCGATCAGATCAGCACCGATTGCTTCCGCTGCACGATCCATGGTATCTGCGATCGTCGCAAAATCTTCCGGTGTCTTGCAGGCTGCTCCACCGATCAGTGCGATCGGAGTAACAGAAATACGCTTATTGACAATCGGTATACCATATTCTACCTCAATCTCCCCTGCAACTTTTGCAAGATCTTTTGCAACGGATGTGATACGGTTATAAATATTTTCATTTAATTTTTTCAGATCAGAATCAATGCATGAAAGCAGGCTGATACCGATCGTAATGGTGCGGACATCAAGATTTTCGTGTTCCACCATGTTGTTGGTCTCATTTACTTCAAATATATTAATCATTGCTGCTTTCCTCTCTAAATACGATGCATTTTTTCAAAAATCTCAGCTTTCTGGCACTTGATGGATACACCGATCTGTTCACCAATCCCGTCAAGATCTTTCTGACAATCCACAAATGATCTGGTGGATCTGTTCATGTCAACGATCATCATCATATTGAAATATCCGGAAACGATCGTCTGTGAAATATCAAGTACATTCACACCATTTTCGGAAAGATAAGTACATACTTTTGCAATGATACCAACGGTATCCTTACCCACTACTGTAATAATTGTCTTGTCTGCTGTGTTCTCCATCTCTGCTCTCCTCACTTTTCTGCTTTACTAAATCAGTGCAAATATTATGGATAATCATATCATATGTGATTTATAATTTCCATTGTTAAATGTGTTGGAATTTATAAATTTTTCTACTAAATGTCATTAGAAATATTATTTTTTAAAAAACGATACGCTCCGACGGCTCATCCCGTTTTGCCACATACATCGGAAAATCATCACCTTTATAAGGGTTCTCTCCCATTGTTACCTCCAGCCGGACTGTCTCATATGCAAGCTCTGCATAATTATTTTCCTTGCTGAGATGGCCTAAAATAACCGTATTGAAATGATCATGAAGCACTTCTCCTAAAAGCTGACCAGAGAGTTCATTAGAAAGATGTCCCTTTTCCCCAAGAATCCTCTGTTTTAACTGATAAGGATAACTGCCGACCTGCAGCATATGTACATCATGATTTGCCTCTAATAAAAGTACATCCAGATTTTTTATTTTATGAATGATATTTTCATCATAAGTGCCAAGATCAGTTACTACCGCAGCTGTTTTTTCCTCATTTTTTATTTTGTAGGCGACCGGATCTGCCGCATCATGTGAGATTGAGATCGGTTCGATCAAGAGATCCCCGATTTCAAAGGGCTGTTCCGGCGTTATTGCATGAAATAAAGATTCATCTATTTTTCCGACAGACTTTGTATTCAAAATTGCATCTATCGTACCTTCCGTGGCATAGATCGGAAGCCCGTAACGCCTGGCAATGACGCCCAGTCCAGATATATGATCGATATGTTCATGTGTTACGAGAACGCCTTTCATTTCTTCCGTTTTCAGATCAATTGAATTGAGTCCGTTTTCAATCCGTTTTCCACTGATTCCCGCATCGATAAGTACATGACAGTCATCAGATCCGACACAGATACAGTTTCCGCTGCTGCCGCTTGCTATACTGCATAATTCCATTGCTTTAATTCTCTTTCCATCTAAGTTCGATCGTATCTCCGGCCTTTAATACTGCAGAATACGATGCATTCTCACCATTTAGATTGGTAATGATTGCCCTGCCGTTTGAAGCTGTGAGATCAAATTCGTAAAAATCAAAAATATCTACAAATATATACTGTGGTTTTCCGGTAAGTTTTACCGGCTGACCATTGATATATACTAATACCGCGTTGCCATCTTCCGGTTTTTCATCCGTGTTCTGTACACTCTGTACTTCTGTCTGTTCTGTTACATTTTCAGCTGTATCTTCTGCTGCAGCGTCTGGCACTGAATCTGACTGGGACGCTTCTGCATTCACTGTGTTCTCATCTGTTGCCGCAGCTGCATTCCCGGCATTCACTGTGACTTCATCTGACGCAGCCATGCTGTCTGATCCTGCCGTATTTTCTTCTGATGCAGTAACATCGTCTGTTCCCTCTGTGCTGTCTGCATTTACCTGATCTTCATCTAGTGCGGCAGCATCATCTGTCCGCGCTGTACTCTCCTTTGCACTGCTGTCATCATGCGAAACTGCTGCATCTGCGCTATCCTGTGCCTCTGTCTTTGGCTCTACAATATCCGGTATCTCTTCTTCTTTGTATTCCCCGACAGTCGGTGTCTTTACTTCTTCCTGCTCTAACGGCTGGAATGATGGTTTACCATAAGAACGCACGGTCCACTCGATTGTGAAGTTTTCATAGATCAGGGAATCGAGTGTTGCACGACGATTATTTACTAAGATCACATGCTCAACATTCACTTCCACATCCATAAATTCTGCAAGCTGTCCTACTGTGTAGAAACTTCTGGTCTCCACCTGGTCTCCCTCTTTGATCTGATAGGAAGGCAGCTCTAAATTACCGTTGACCTCTAAGAACTTCGGACATCTTATCACATTTCCATTGACTACAAATGCCACGTAATCAGAAGTATATTCCTCTAACTGATCTAACGTGCAGGATGCCGGCTTTCCCGCTGTGGACGGCTCAATTATGATCTCACAGTTAGGCTCTAAGGCGGCATTCAGGTTTGTCGGCCGGTCATTCATATAAACTGCTGCCGACTCGCCCTGTTCTCCGCGGATGATACGTTTTGCACCGTTTACAAAAAAGTTAAGTTCCGATCCCCTCTTCGGGAAAAGATCCTCGTTCGGGAAACCTGCCTGCAATGCGGCATCCACGATTGTTAATCCCTCATTATCATATAATTTAAGCCGCTCACCATTGAAACGCACCATGATAAATCCATTTCTCTGCTCATAATAATTAAGGCAGATTCCGATCGGTGTTACAAGCAGCGGATCTTTCTTGATATCCTGCTGTTCAAAAACAACTTCCTGCAGTACCTCTTCGCCACGCAGTGCCACACGCACGTCCGGAAGATCTAATTTCTCTGCAAGCATTTTTGTGTAACCATGGATCTTACCACCGCCACCAACGATAAACGCTGCACTGACCGTCTGATCACCATTCAATTCTTTGATCTTGGCAGCTACTGCGGTTGTCATCTCATCCACTACGGGTTTAGTCAGCTCCCATACCTCTTTTGCCGGAATCGTATGCTCGATCAGCATGATATCTTTATAGGTGATCTCATCCTCTGTTGTGCTCTGCAATTTGATGTATTCGGCAGTTTTAAAATCAACCAGATAATTCTGCACGATCAGTTCTGTCAGTTCATCTCCTGCAAGAGGAATCATACCGTATGCAATGATGCTTCCGTCTTTCGTAATGGAAATATCGGATGTTCCCGCTCCAATATCGACCAGTGCGATATTAAGCAGACGATAGCTTTCAGGGATTGCAACATTAATAGCAGCAATAGGCTCCAATGTCAGATTTGCTACTTCAAGTCCTGCCTGATTTACCGCCGCATAAAGTCCGTCCACTACATCCTCCGGCAGAAATGTTACGATAATATCTTCGCCGATACGGTCTGCTTTATGTGATTCAATGTTTGAAAATGGCTCATCATTCAAAAAATATCTGACCACTGAATATCCGACACAATAAAATTTGTAATTGGTATCATTCATCTCCTGTAAAATTTTCTGTGCCTTTTCAATTCCAAGCAGATCAAGTGTATGTATATCTTCTCCGGTGACTACGCTTTCCTCCGGATAATCGTAACTGATACTTGTTGTAACCGTCTTAAGCACACGTCCTGCGGCAGCAATACATACTTCTGTCAGGGTTTTTCCGATCTGTTTTTCCAACTGTTCTTTTACTTTTCTTATCGTCCCTGATACACGTCCGATATCATGGATCTGTCCATCTAACATCGCTCTTGTATCATGCTGCATGATATACTGTGCAGTTACGATAAACTGATCCTCTGTACGGTAACCTACAGTTCCAACTACATTTCTTGTACCAATGTCAAGTCCGAACACCAATGACTGTTCCATGTCTTTTCCGTCACTCATCTGCAGTATCTCCTACTCGTTCTCCATATTTGTGATTGCCAAATCAATCTGCTTTCTTGCTTCTTCCACCGTTCCGTTATTATCGATCACCACTTTACAATACTTCCGGTAAACAGATTCCTCTAACTGACTGTCAAAAATCTGCTGTACTTTCTGCATGGAATATCCGCGCGATCTCATAAGGCGTTCTTTTCTTATATCCTCTCTGGTATAAATATACCAAAGTTCGTCACAAATTTCATCATAATGTTCTTCGATCAAAAGTGCCGCCTCTAAAACAAGGATCTTAAGTTCTCCCTTTTCCCGCTCTGCTTCTGCAACAGTTCTGATGTATCTCTTGACTGCAGGATGCACGATTCCATTTAAAGTTTCTCTTTTTCCCTCATCTGAAAAAATAACTGCTGCTAACTTTTTCCGGTCAAACGAACCATCCTCTGACCAGATATCTTCATTCCGGAATCTGTCTTTTAATTTCTGATAACAATCTGTTCCCGGAAGCATCAGTTCGTGTGCGATCTCATCCGCCAGCATGACTTTTACGCCGTCTTTTGTTTCAAGATAATGAAGTATTTCTGATTTTCCCGCACCGACACCGCCGGTAATTCCTATAAATTTCATCTGTTCTGTGCTCCCCGAAACTGAAATATTTTATTTTGCTTCATACCAGTTTTTTCCCACATGTGCATCAATCTCAAGCGTTACCGCAAGGTCTGCTGCTCCATGCATTTCTTCTTCAAGAATCCTTTTGACTGCATCTTCCTCCTCAACCGCTGTCTCCACCAACAATTCATCATGCACTGTTAAGATCAGACGCGATCTTAAATTTTCTTTTAACAGTCTGTCATGCACACGTATCATTGCGATCTTGATAATGTCTGCCGCCGTTCCCTGGATCGGAGAGTTCATGGCAACACGTTCACCAAACGAACGCTGCATAAAATTGCTGCTCGAAAGTTCCGGTACCGGACGCCTTCTTCCAAACATAGTCGTCACATAACCTTTTTCTTTTGCCTCCGTCACAAGTCCATCTAAAAATGTCTTGATCTTCGGATAAGTTTCAAAGTAACGCTCTATATACTCTGCTGCCTCTTTCTTACTGATGCTTAAATCCTGACTCAGTCCAAATGAACTGATTCCGTATACGATTCCAAAATTTACTGCCTTGGCATTGCGGCGCTGCAGATCCGTCACTTCGTCGAACGGAATGTGAAATACCTGGGATGCGGTAATTCTGTGAATATCCTGTGCTTCCCGGTATGCCTCGATCAGCTTTTCGTCCCCTGACATGTGCGCTAAAACGCGAAGTTCGATCTGCGAATAATCGGCATCCATAAACTCAAATCCTTCTTTTGGCACAAACGCCTTACGGATCAGTCTTCCCAGTTCGATCCGCATAGGAATATTCTGAAGATTCGGCTCCGTACTGCTCAAACGTCCGGTAGCTGTGATCGTCTGATTAAAACTGGTATGGATTCTGCCATCTTCTGCGATATAGTTTACCAGTCCGTCCGCATAGGTGGACTTTAACTTGGTAAGCTGACGGTATTCTAAAATATCGGAAACGATCGGGTATTCCGGTGCAAGCCGTTCTAACACATCTGCTGCCGTTGAGTATCCGGTCTTTGTTTTCTTCCCATATGGCATGGAAAGTTTCTCGAATAAAATTACTCCAAGCTGTTTTGGGGAATTGATATTAAATTCTTCCCCAGCCTCCTCATAAATCTGTTTTTCCAGTTCTGTGATACGCACTGCAAGTTTATCTCCATACTCCATCAGCGCATCCCTGCATGCAATAATTCCCTCATTTTCCATATCTGCAAGAGTAAATACAAGTGGCATCTCAATCTCGGAAAATAGCTGATCCATGCCCTCTTCTTTCAGATCATCTTCGAGTGTCTTCTTTGATGCCTGCGCCACATATGCCATGTAGCATACATAACTTAGGAATGCTTCCGGCGCATTTTTCATTGCCTGCTCTATGGTCTGTTTTCCAAGAAGATCCGCCTTAGACGGCACCATCTGTCCCAGATAGTCTTTTGCAATATCTTCATATGGATATTCATTTTTTAACGGATTCAGAAGATAGGCTGCGATCACTCCGTCAAAAAGATCTGATAAAGCAATATTACCATTTTCCTGACGTTCCAGTAAACCAAGTGCTGCAAGCTGTGGTTTTAAATCAAGTGTCGCATAGGATGCAGCCTCGCTTGCAGTAAACATGGAAAGGATCTGCTTTGCAGAAAGATTCTCTCCTGCTTTTATAAAAAAGGTTTCTTTCTCCCCAATTGAAACTGCAGCTCCAAGACAGCGTTCATCGCTGCCTGATACAATATAAAATCCACAATTTCTGCCGCGCAGTTTTGCAAATACTTTTTCTGCTTCTTTTTCATCTTCGACAAGTTTAAAATGTTCTGCCGCCTGATTCTTCGGTGTTTCCACTTCAAACCGGTTCAAAAGATTCTTAAACTCCAGCCGTTTGCAGAGAAGATATGCCTCCTCGGTATACAGAGTGGAAATGCCGTTTATCTTAGCACCGGCAAGATCATAGTCAATGTCTGCGTGAATTTCGATCGTTGCAAGAGTCTTGCTCATCTGTGCAAGATCATAGTATTCTTTTAAATTTTTGCTTGCACGCGGCGGCTTTAATTCATCCACATGCGCATAGGCATTTTCAATGCTTCCGTATTGCGCAATGATCGCAGTTGCCGTCTTTTCACCGATCCCAGGCACACCCGGAATATTGTCTGCTGTATCACCCATCAGTGCCTTGACATCTATAAATTCGATCGGTGTTACCTGATACTTTTCTTTTACCTCTGTGGCATTGTAATCTTCAATCTCTGTACCGGTGCGCTTTGTTTTTGGGATACGGATCTTTATATGATCCGTTGCAAGCTGTAAAAGATCACGGTCGCCGGAAACCACGGAAACGGTAAGACCTTTCTGTTCGCTCTGTTTTGCAATGGTTCCAAGCAGGTCATCTGCCTCGTAACCGCCTTTTTCGATCGTGGTGACTCCCATCGCCTTTAACATTTCTTTTATGAGCGGAACCTGTTCTCTCAGTTCCTGTGCCATCGGCTTTCTCGTGCCTTTGTATTCGGCGAACATTTTATGGCGGAAAGTCGGCTCTGACACATCAAATGCAACCGTCAGATAATCTGGCTGCTCCTCCTCTAAAATCTTGAACATAATATTCAAAAATCCATAGACTGCATTCGTATGAAGTCCCTCCGAATTCGTCAGATCCGGGATTCCGAAAAATGCCCTGTTCAAAATACTGTGTCCGTCAATCAATACCAGCTTTCCGCCCATTGTTCTCTCCATTCTCTGTCTTTTAGATTGCTCTTGTGTAGCGTTTCAGCCACTCATTTTCCTCCGGTGTCATATACGGGGAAATGGTATCATATACCATCTTATGATAATCATTTAACATCTTTTTCTCACGTGCGCTTAAAAGATCCGGATCGATCGCATCAAGATCGATCGGCGCATAGGTAATATTTTCAAATTCCATGAACTGACCATACTCATTTTTCTCAGCCTTACGGCATACAAGTTCATTTTCCGTACGGATGCCGTATCTGCCCTCTAAATATACGCCCGGCTCATCTGTCGTGATCATTCCTTCTTCTAAAACACCATTGTCATGACGCTCCGGCACAACTCTCCAGCGGAAACCATTCGGTCCCTCATGTACGTTTAACACATACCCAACGCCATGTCCGGTACCGCATTTATAATCAATGCCCATCTCCCAGAGAGGACCACGGGACAAAATATCAAGGTTTAATCCGGTACATCCATATAAGAACTTCGCATGTGCAAGATTCATATTCGATCTGCATACGGTTGTGAAATGCAGACGCATCTCATCTGTGATCGGTCCAAGTGCCATGGTTCTTGTGATATCCGTGGTTCCCTCAAAGTAATGTCCGCCGGAATCCACCAGTAAGAATCCTTCCGGTTTTAATTCCGTATCTGATTCCGGTGTTGCAGCATAATGCATCATCGCAGCATTTGCACCATAAGCACAGATCGTATCAAAACTCAACTCAATAAAATTCTCCTGCTCTCTTCTTCGCGCTTCAAGATAGTCAGAAGCCGAGATCTCTGTCATAGGGATCTTGCCGATATTTGTCTTGAGCCAGTACATGAACTTCGTAAATGCAACACCGTCTTTTACATGTGCAGCTCTGGTGTTATCCACCTCCGTCTTATTTTTTACTGCTTTCATAAGCTCGGTCGGGTTCGGTTTATCCACAACTTTGATTGCTTTATCAAGACTGTTTACGATACGGTAATTAACCATGCCGCGGTTCATCAGCACGACTGCGTCTGCCGGGATTTCCGGTACATAATCGTAGACCGCATTATATGGTTTTGTAATGATATGGTTTTCATCCAGATAAGCACGGATCTTATCATCCACTACATCCTCCTGCAAAAACCAGATACATTCTGTTTCTGTCAGCACCAGATATGACAATACGACCGGCACATAATCAATATCATTGCCACGGATATTTAAAAGCCATGCGATATCATAAAGAGAAGTTAAAATATGGACATTTGCACCATTCTCCTTCATAGCTTTCCTTAAATCTGCAATTTTATCCGCGGTGCTTTTTCCGGAATATTTTTCTTCTAAAATAAATAAAGGCTGTTTTGACAATGCAGGGCGGTCTTCCCAGATCAGGTCGATCAGATCTTCTGTCACATGCATGGAGGCATTTTTTGCAGAAGCAATTTTTTCAAGTTTACCTCCCCAGGTACCGTTTACAACACGTCCGTCAAATCCGAGACATCCACCTTCGTTTAATTTATCTTTTACAAATTCATCTACGGTCGGCACGCCCTCTTCGCCCATGCGGTAGAGTGTAACTGTGCTGCCCTTAAGCTGGTTTTCCGCCTGTACAAAGTAACGTCCATCCGTCCAGATCCCTGCCTCCTCTGCTGTGATAACGGCAGTTCCTGCAGAACCGGTAAATCCGGTAATAAACTTTCTTGCCTTAAAATGGTCTCCTACATATTCTGATTCATGGAAATCAGCAGTCGGCACAACATATACAGTGATCCCTCTTTTCTCCATCTCTGCACGCAGTGCCTTTAATCTTTCCTGTATCATTTCTTACTTTCCTCTTTCTTATATATTTTCCAAAATCTGTATATTACATGATGGCTGTTTCTTTCATCACGCATCCGTATACTCAAAAAACTTCGTATCGATCTCCGGATAAGATCGTTTTAATGAGATCGGTCTTCCGGAACGGTTCAAAAAGCAGTGGGAACTCTTTCCGGTTGTCCGCAGTTCTCCGGTCTCTTTGTCTGTCATCCGGTATTCCACATCCATCTTGATACCATTATAACGGGTGATCTTTGTCTCGATCACGACGGTATCATCAAAATGTACCATGCTGTGATACTCACAGGATACGGAGAGCACAGGACTTATGATCTCCATCTCCTCCATCTGTTTGTAACTGAGTCCGATCTGATCCATGAGATCCATCCTCGCCTCTTCCATCCATTTGATGTAATTTGAATGATGGATGATCCCCATCTGATCCGTCTCATAATATTT
>ERZ791897.1353-NODE-1353-length-11720-cov-2.233605_pt1 | contig 11720 bp, 8 predicted proteins | sample MGYA00510152_ERZ791897 | MGnify/ENA primary metagenome ERZ791897 (study PRJEB30046, sample SAMN00792050) | human gut metagenome | study: EMG produced TPA metagenomics assembly of the A metagenome-wide association study of gut microbiota in type 2...
CAATACTTTTTCTTACCCATAAACTACCCCCTTACATCAGTACGGTAAAGATGGTCAGTAGGGCCATGATGCCTAAGATAATCAGCATGAATTTCAGTTTTTCGTTTTGAAAGTCAGGGACCTGCTCATCATTTAAGAGTTGTTGCTTGCGTTTTTGAATCGCCGCATTGGTGTCATCACGAATCTGCCGATAGCGATTAACCGGGTGCAGCCCCTTTTGCTTGTTCTGCGACGCCTTGGCTACGGCTTGTCCCATCTTTTCGACCTGCCGTTGCCGTTCAGTGCCTTTGCGCAGTTGTACGCGTGATCGGATTGCCATTAAATGCCACCCCCATATCGCTGTTTTTCTTTAGCCGTGATCTCAACCTTAAATTGGATATTGCGATCACCGTTGATATTCATCAGGCACTCGGTCTTTTCGAGTCGTGTCAGGCTTTGTAACTCATCAAGCGTAGTTGAACCGCCCAAAGCAGTTTGCAAACGTGGCAGATCGTCATCCGAGATTTGGAAGAAGAAGCGAATTTGGAATAGTGAGAAGATCTTTTGTACGGCAAGGATGTATGGATCATGGGAGTCACCATTCATGATCAGGTCCTTGATTGTTGGGGCGGCCATCGTAATGGCACAGAAGTTTTTCCGCATCTGCTCCATCATGGAGGCTAGAAACTCAACCCCAAAGGTGAACTTTGGACTGATAATGTTTTCAACCTCATCGATATTCAGGTAGTACCAAGGAATCGAATACATATCCAAGGTGCCGTTTTTCAGCTGTTTTCGGAGCTTCATACCGTTCTTGATAATATCCGCTGATAACAGCGTCAAAACTGAGTAGATCTGCGCATTGAAGATCTGCTCACCTTGGGCCAGCAGACCTTGGATATTAAACGTAACAACTTGATCGTTACTCATATCTTTGAGGCGAGTAGGTCCTTCAAACATATCCCCCTTTGTCTCGAAAATATTAGAAAATGTTGAAGTAATTCGGTTCATTGACGTAACCATATTGCTAGTCAAATGAATCCGTGGATCTCGTTCTGCTTTCCGTTGCCGTTCGTTTGCATACAAGACAAAATCTCGTAATGTTGGATACTCATCTTTTGAACGACCCGTAATCTGCAATTCATTAATATTCTGTTGCGGATTACGAACCCAGAGATTTTGGTCAATGTAGAAGTCTTGAATCCAGCTATCCAGCATGGTCATATCATCGCTGTTGGCATCTTCACTCAAAAATTTGAAGAAGTTCTTGAGCTTGGTGACGTGCTGGGCAAATGAGTTGATCTCGTCAACGGAGCCATTGTCATTAACAACCGTTGGAAAGACCTCAAACGGATTGATCATGTTTTCCGGCTGATCAAGCTTGATAATGACCCCGTTTTGATGACGTGTTTGGTCAGTATACTCACCGGAGACATCAAAATTACGGATATACGCACCGCGACTGAAGACGTCATCGTTCATCTTTTTAAGCAGAGTTGACTTACCCATACCAGCGTTTCCCGTCACAAAGAAGAAGGAACGCGTCCGGTGCTTGTCACGCTGAAACGGATCAAACATAACCTCGCCTGACGTCCGAGTATAGCCGTAGTACGAGCCGTTGGGATCTTCAAGCTTCACGTGGTTGAACGGATATGACCCGGCAATTGAACGAGCCTGAATTGGCAGACCGCCTTGTGGCTTGTTGAGCATATCTTGTTCGTGCATCGTCGGAATAAAGATGCTCTCAAAGTCCGATAACTGTTCATCAGCATACCGGGCCATGCCAAACTGGCCATTGTCGCGATTGATCATCTTGACGCGCTTTTCCAGCTCTGGGAGTGTTGGTGCGTAGACAAAGATCCGCATATAGACGCGCTTCATGACTTCATTAGCTTGCGAAAGCTGACTCATCAGTCGTAATTGATCCATGTAGGTCCCACCAGACTGAACGTTATCCAGCTCCTTGGCCTTGCCGGAGATCCGGATCTTTTGCTCCGTGGCTGACCGTGACAGCTGTTTTAAAATCTCGGCCCGATCTTCGGTTCCCAGACTGATTACCGCCATGGTTGAGTCATTATTGGTTAATGGCACGCCCCAAAAGTGCATGAGACCATGTTGCGGATATTTGTTCAAGCGCAGACAGGTAACGTACCCATTTCCAGATAGCGCGAGTACCGCTTTAGATTGCCTTGTGGCTGCACGCTGGCCAGAAAATCCAGATCATAGCCAGCCTGCGTCAGCTCCAGAATTTCTCTCTTTTTCATATAAAGCTCCTTATTTGATCTTGGTGTTTAGGTTGTTAATTCGAAACAGTGTTTCTTTTTTTCGCTCCAGCGACAACGGCTCCATCACCAGGGCATCACCGCCCCAGCTGATCACCGCGTCACGCAGGTTGCGCAACTCAACGGGCCGCTTGCCGAAAATCAGCAGGATAAACTCTTCTGAAACCAGCTTTTTTTCAACCTGATCGTTTTCCCATTGCTTGTTTTCGATATAGTGCAGTTGCGTTTGCAATTGCCGCTTGCGTCGGATATCGGTTTCTCTTTTTAAGTCATTCATTACCTTGATATACCGACTTTGCCAGTACGATTTTTGTTTTGAGGCATCAACCGGAAAGGGACTGATGATGATCTTCATATCGTCAATCGCGGTCTGAAGAAAATGATGAAAGCCATCAATGATCTGGTCTTGTTCACGAATCGACATCGTCCGGACCCCTTGCCCTCGAATTGACAGCATATCCGCATAGCCGTCCGCTTTTTCGCGCAAGATGATAAAGTGATCGCTATCCTTTGTGATCCCCTTATAGGCCAACAGCTCCAACATACTTGACGATGGCGTGGCTTCTGAACCGCGGTAATGTTCCAGTTGTTCCAGACGCTGTTGTTTGCGTTGTTTTCTTGAAGTCAGCAGCGTCCGTTTTTGGCGCTGACGATCTTCTTTAACTGCTCCTCTAATTGCCAAAGTTATGGTCTCCTTTCCGCACCGCATCGATGCTCTTAAATTCATAGTAGCCAAAAGACTTAAACAGCTTTGGCTGGCGGTTGATGATCAGCATCCAGATCACCTCGAAGTTGCGCTTGCCTGGGTTCGTCCGTGGCCGAAGATCCAAATAAACGGCCAAGATTCCACCTACAATGAAAAACAAGGTCTGCTGGAAAGCTTGTGTTGGTGGAAACAGGTTGCTCAACGCGATTGCAATCCCCCCAACGATTCCAAAACAGCCAATATCTTTTAGGAAAATCCCCGTCCACAGCTTGATTTCTGATTTGACGTCAGGTACTACACCAAAATCTTCCATATGAGATATCCCCCTTCTTAAAAAGTTTTCATTACTAACTGCTAACCTTACTGATAAATGAAATTCACTCAACTTTCGCCACAAATAAAAAAAGCCAGCCTTACGACTGACCTTTTAATTAACTATTCTTCGTCTTCAAATGGCGTTGATTCACGGCCGTTTGCATGACCGCGTTGGGCCATGTTAAAGCGCCGACTCGTCAGATAGTTTGAGCTGGATTTTTCCAGCGTCTTGCCAGCCTGATTCAAACGCTCACTCATGCTTGGCCGTACTGGCATATCCGACTGACTAGGTGCATTCCCGACTCCAGAGTTGACCGAAGGATTAGTATTAATGCCGTCATCACTGGTCGATACTTGTTGAGCAGGATTTTCACCAGCCCCACCAATAACTCGGTTATCAGCACCTGGCATTTCTCCACCACCAGCAACGTTAGTGTTGCTTGGCTCACCATTACCGGCAATACCAGTGTTTCCAGGCTCACTACCGCTTGCACCGCCGTTAACTTCAGGACTATTAATCCCGTTGCCAGTTTCTGAGTTACTGTATGGATCAACCGTACTACCGGCATCTTCAAATGGATCCTGAACATCTGGATTATCGCTGATTCCATGACCGTTTTCTGCATCGTATGGCGAGTTAGAAGCATCGCCATTCTCAGTACCCGGTTCAGAGATCCCGTTGCCGGTTTCAGAAGCGTCATAAGGATTATCAGCGTATGGATTGTCAGCGCCCTGATCAAACTGATCTTGTGCGCCTGGATCCGTTTCAATTCCGTGACCAGACTCAGCATTTGGATCACCAACGACACTACCGTTTTCACCTGGCTGACCATCTGCACCAGCACCATCGCCAATGCCATGGCCTTCGTCACCATTAACTTCGGTTACTGAGTCACCGCCACTGCCAATACCAGTTGCGGTATCGTCCGGCTGATCGTTTTGCTGATTGTTCTGCTGGTTGTTGTCAACCTGAGCATTGTTCTCGTTGGTGTCGCCAGCATTGTTGGTATCTTGTGAGTTGTTATTGATCCCGGTATTAGATCCATTAGCCTCAGAATCATGACTGGAGTTGTCACTGTTAATCCCGGTACCGGAACCACCACCATCAGCATTGATTCCATGACCTTCACCTGGACCACCGATTGCGGTACCACGGCTGGAGTTATTGGAGTTGGAGCTGGAAGAGTTCTTGCTCCCAAAGATCCCGTTGCTCTTGCTGTTGCCCCAACTGGAGACTTTGGACAGACCACCACCAACGGCCCGCGCGCCCATACCGGCCATCATGCCACCCATGGCACCGGCTGCCATCGCGTGGCCACCTTCATCAGCGAAGCCCTGCGAAACCCCGGTAACTCGTTCAAAGTAGCTGATCCCGGCCATCATGGCATAACCAGCCCCGGCATAGATCACAATGATGGCTAAGGCGTGCGTCGTCCAGTTCATTTTCGGTAGTTTGGACGGAGCCTCGGCAATAAAGATAAAGAACATCTTGATCATCAGGACGATCAGCACCATTGACAGGTACAACCCGATAATCGAGTTGACCAAATCGCGCATCTTCTTTGGATCGCGAACTGACTGGAAGGCTAAGACCGGTGCCACCAGATTCATGGCCGTCAACTCAAAGATATCCTTAACCACGCGGATTGAGGCGATCAAGAGAATAACTCCCAGAATGATCGACTGACCCAGCAGGCCGATCCAGTCCACGTCATAACGCGCATAAACGTCATCGTTGTTAGATCCTGCCCCAACGCCCGTTGCGTTCTTAACAATGATATAACCGCCATCGTCTTGGCCGGACTCGTCCATCAAGTGATACTTTAACGGTGCCGTGTAGTCCTTGAATTTCTCCTTATCCAGTCCCAGATCCTTAAGTGTTGTGGCGTCCAGGTATTCGCCCAGATCCAAGTTATCAACGTCGTTATCGCTGTTAATCCGGTTGAGTTTTGCTGATTCAGCCCGATCTGGATGTACGTTCCATTTCTTTCTGACAACCGTACTCAGATCAATGATATTGTTTTTAATTGGCTGAATGGCTAGGTCATCACTCATGCCTTTACTGCTGGCCGAGTTCAAATCATCGCGTGCCGTTTCAGCAACGTTGCCGACCCCTGGCATACCGCTACCGACTGAGCCGACCTTTTGCATCATCAGTGGCAAAACCGTCAGCGTCAACGCCACCATCACAACGTTTGGTAAGATCTTGCCCCATCGAACGGAATGGCCGATTGACTGTAGGACGATTACGATTAAAGCGGCCCCCAGCAGTGCCCAGCCAATCGTATACATCGTTAGATATAACGGGTGCAACGGCGAACCTTTCGCAGCCAGGCTCCCGTCCCAGCCCAGCAGGTTAAACATGGCATTGAAGATTGATTCAAAGCCTTTGTTAAAATCGTAGATCCAGTGTACCGGCACGTTTTGAAACCAGCCGGCCATCTTGCGAAACATACCCCAAGACAAATGCAGATGCGATCCCCATGCTTGGTAGAATTTCACAATCTCATCGCTTTGAGTGAAGGGGCTGTTCGTAACGGCCTTGTTCAAGGCGTCCTCAGTTGGCGCGCTTACGGCCATTACCGCTAGGCGCGTTACCAGCCCCTGCAACATTGTCAGCATCAATTGTTCCCCCCTTGTTTCAAATTAATCAAATTACTCTTGAGTTGCTCAAAGGCCTGCTCATTACCGCTAAAGCGGTCTTTCAGCGTCTCCCAGCTATTGTTATCCGGCCGTGACCAGTAGGTGTTGGTATCCTTAAAGAAGCTCATGCGCAACTCGGCAGGCTGGACTTGCGTCATTGCCTGATAGATCAATCGAAAAGCCCCATTGGTAATCTTTTCGTTTTTCAGCTCTGCATCGGTAAAGATCCGATCATCAGCCTGCTTTTCAGTCGAGTCATCCAACATTGAATTGGTCCCAAAGACATCGTTCTCTTGGAAAAACTCCTGCATGAACGGCTCATCAGCCAAATGCGGCTTTTCGCCATGACTGGCCGTTGGTGCCTCATCACCAAATGGATCGGCCTGTTTCTCTTGACCATCGTCCATCAGTTCCAACAGCTGGTTGTACGCGTTGTCGTAGTTGATCCGTAATGCTTTCAGATCAAGCGAGCGGTGTGGCGACTTGATCCCGATATCGGAAAGCGTCATTTGATCGTTGAATTCACGCTGTAAGAACGTATTTCTAAATGGCATCTCCGTTTGGCCATGGTCAAAAATCGGCATGGCCGAAACTGGCCGTCCTTTTTGATCCATCCGGTAAACCGACCGTAAGACGACCATTTCGCCACCCATCAGCTTCATCAAGTCGTTCATCGACAAGATATCCTGACTGATCAGCTGGTTTGAGATGCTGGTTCCGTGTACGTCACCCATCTTGCCTGAGCTGGTCTGAACGTTAACCGTTCGTTTCCCAATCTTAGCCGAGATCGTTTCGGCCGTCTTCTTGGATTCAGTCAAGATATACAGCAGGTTCGCACAGTTGGACTCAATCGTTTCGGCCTGCTGTTGCGAGTAGTTGATCTGAAGCTGTTCCAGGTTTTGCACCACGATATCAAACAACAGATTTTGCCCCAATCCGATTGAAACCTTGGTATCCATATGCGAAATTGGCGGCAGGTTACCAAACTCATCCAAGATAAAGTGCACGCGCGTAAAGGATTTACGTCCGTTAGCCAAGGCCGTTGAGTAGATCGTGTTGAAGATCTGGTCAACCGCGAAGGCTGGCAACTGGTTGTAAGAAGGATTGTTTGGTGGTGTAACCAGGAACAACGCAACTGGCGACTCCGAGTAGTCCATCTTCATTTCCCTGACGTCTTCTCCCAGCTTATTCTCCTTGACCGTCAGCTTGACATCTTTTAAAAGCGGCTGATTAGTATATGGATCACGTTTGAATGAATGCGAGGTAAATCCATTGCGCTGATAGAGCTTCTGACCAGTGACGATCAAGTTGGCGTCCCGGTACTCCGGCTCATTCTTGCGGTAGTCAAAGCTGATGCTGATCGTAAATTGATCTGGCAGTTTGGCCTTGATGGCATAGTTGATGAATCCAACCTTATCAACGATCTGCGTTCGTTTCTCAATCTTCTTGCCACTGGCATCGTCAATCTCAATTACGGCCGTCTTAAACTTAAAGCGTTCCGGCACCCTGAATTTCATCGTTCGTGGGAAACCAATACTCTCGAAGTTGACCGAGTTCTTTGAGGTCAGCTTGGCAATGTTGGATTGCTGATAGATCTTGATCCCCTCCATTGCTGAGGAGTAGATGTTACCGGACGTCTCATCACCGGCAAACTTTGACTGAGCAAATGAATCGAGTGCCATTTGCCGAAACTGGCTGTAGTGCTTATCATTCAGCTTTTGAAGTTGAGCAAAGTAGACCAGCAATTTGTTCTTTTGCCCGGCAGGCGTCATATCGCTTGGCATTTTGACGTTTTCGTCTTTCATCTCATCAGCACTGGGAATAATATCGCCATCAGCGTTGACGTTGACCTGCTTGGATCCAAGCTCAGTCATCATATGCAACACGTTGTCCATCGTTACCTCGTCCCAGCGGTTGTTGCGCTTAGCGTAGTCAACCACGGCCAGAATCAAGGCGTTTAACAGGTTGATTGACGAGTTTTGCCAGAACTTATCCTTGGCGTTTGGATCAACGTAGATACTTGACGACAGCGTATTGACGGCTTGTTGCGTCTCATCGTAGTAGCCTTCTTGAGCAAACGAGATAATCTTTTGCAGTGGATTGTAGCTCATCGAAAAGTCGGTGTTTTGCAAGTTTAGGACTTGCACGTTATAGCCACGTTTTCTGAGTGTCTCATAACTCATTTGGTACAACTCACCTTTAGGGTCATTGACGACCATTGAGCATTTTTCGGATCCACGCGACAAGATATCTACGAATGGCATAACCAGCGTTTCACCCTTACCAGACCGGGTAATCCCGACAATCATTGAGTTGACGGTTGTCTGATCAATCGAGTAGAAGCCTTTAGCCGGTTCTGAAAACGGCAGGGACTTCATACCAGGAAGCTTGGTGGCTAGTTGCGTCACCTCAGGCATCAAATAGTAATGTACCCAGTCAATCGGGTGGTGCTTAAAGAATACGGGTGCCGTTGCCTTGATATGCGAGACTGGTACCCCACCAATCCCTTCATATTCAAAGCCGCGATCCGGAATCTGCGGATACTGCACCAGTACCTCATCTTCAGTCGTAAGTCGATCGTTCCCGTATTGGTTACGATGACTTGGACGCCACTTCAGCCAGGTCTTGAGTACCAATGGCAGCATGACCCCAGCGGCAATCAGCTCAATAATCCAGTAGATCTTTGGATATAAGTGCATGATCTGATAATTGCCAAAATTGCTAAAGGCCCAGCCATTATGCAGAGTCGTAAAGATCTGAGCATTAACGGTCCCGTCCATAAACTGATAGCTTTCCGGTGAATGGAACCAGTCCTGCGTGGCCTTAATCCCGGACGTCAGCCAACAGTTCAGCCAGCTGACGAATAAGGCCCATGCGATCCATAAAATCGTCAAAAACCAAGGACGGCCGAGCAGACCACCCTGCTTACCGTCCTTACGGTGCCTTTCCTTATCGTAGTTAATGGTCAAAAACACCACCATCCTTTCTAAACTACAAGTGCTAGCTTACTGATAAAAGCAATTCAAACAAGTTTCGCCATTTTCCCGGTATCTAAAAAAACGGCCATCGCCTGATTGACGATCGTCGCTTTTTACATAATTTTTCAAAAAGAATTTTAATATCCAATTCCATTACCTAACTGAACCTTACCCATTTTGTTATCTTTGAACAGTAGATCCATTTGTTTAATATCCTTAAAACCGTATTGTTTTGCTAATTGATCAGAAGTTGTTAGTTTTGACAGGCTAAACTTCAAATCATCTAGACGATACTTATTATTAATAGTCTTCATCAAGGTAATGATAATGGATAGAGGAAGTGCAATAGCATTTGTATACTTAATAGATCCATTTTTCTGAGTAATTGAATACAATATTTCGTTTTCTTTTACCCATTTTGGTATAGATGGTTTTGTCTTCAATTTAAAATCAATCAAATTCTCATTATGGCAACATATATTTCGGATTAGATTAATACATTTAAGCCAACCGATTAATTCATCCACACTACATTCAAATTCATCTGCTATTGCTGCACGATTACTTTTTGACATTAGTTCCAATATCCAAATAGATTCGCCCAAAGTTAACAAGTTAACCATTAACCAAACCGGAGGAACTACTTCTTCGGAGCTTCTCTCAAACTCCAGAATACTTTTGCTGGATGACTTTCGTGCACCCCTGACTATTTTTTGAAGCATATAATATTCTTCTTGTTTTAAAGTGTACTTATTCATTTTCATTCGGCGGTTTATGTATGAATTATATCCATCGCGTTGACACCATAAATGGAAATTTTTATACCCAAAAGCACCATATTTATTACCAAGTAAATAAGCAATCTTGGTATTAAGCGCAACTTCTATATCCTCGATTGCGTGAAGCGTGGCTTGTTTTAAGTGCTTATCTCTATAATATCTGGCGATTAATGCACTAAAGCTTAATGACTCATACTTATAAGTTTCTTGATTGTAAAACGGAGAAGCGTAATTCTTTAACGTATAATAACCTATCTCGCTAAGTTTATTTACATTCTTGATCACTGTTTCGCGGCTATTACCTGGATCACTTTTAAAATTAGAAACTCTTAAAGAAATACCGTCTATTCCTCTAAGTTTAAGTAACGCTAGTTGGTCAATAAATCTAAGCTGTTTAAAATGGTTTGCCATTTTGCTACCACCTCTATAAGTACAAAAAAAACCTCTGCGATGGGACGGATCCGTTAGTGCAGAGGGATTGTTATTACTCTTTTATATTATCATAGATGTTAGTAATTTCAATAATAATCATAAAAAGCTAAATAATTAGTATTCTTGAGGGTTACTTGTTAGCATCACTGACCTTGGTTGCCAGACTGGAATCACCGGCTTGGTTCAGCAGTGATACGGCTTGGCTGGCCCGGTAACGGTCATTCATACCTAAATCATTACCCATGGCCTTAACGGCTTCATCAGCGGCCTTGGCATCATTATTGATGATGGCCTTGTCCAAAGCGTAGTACTTTTCGTTCTTGTACTTGTCCAGTTCCGTAGCGTTGCTGGAGTGCAGGGCATTCAGTGCCGCTTGAGTTTCATCAGTACTGGAGCTGTTCTTGTATGATTCTTGGACAACGTTGCTACTGGTTTGTTTTGCCTTGGCAATCTTTTTGTTCATCGTTTGCGTCATTTGACTGATCTGAGCTTCATTCTGCTTATGCTGGTGGTACGTGTAGTAGCCAAAACCACAGATAATCAGCAACAGCAGGACCATAAACAGTGCTACCAGACGCCGAACGCCATGAAGCATACCGTTCATTTGCTTGCTGTAGTTTTCGCCGTGCCCTTGCTCATCCTTCTTTTCGCTGACGGCCGTTGATTCAACCGTTGCTGCTTGCTGACGTGGTGGTTGTGGTTGCATTTCCGCAGCCAACTTGAGCTTAATGTAATTGCTCAAGGTTGTATTCAGATCATCATTATTTTTCTTTTCAGTATCACGTGTGCGTGTACTCAGTTCCTTAGTCACGGCCAGTTTTTCATTCAACAGCGTCTCGTTCTTAGACTCCAGCTGTTTCTTGTCATTTCTAAGCGCCGTGTTCTCGGTTTCTGCTGAGTCGCGCAGGGCTTCAGTCCGCGCCAATTGTTCCTTCAAGGCACTGATGGTCTTGTTGGCTTCACGCAGTTCCTCAAATGGCGCTTGAATCCGTTGCTTTTCAGTCTCTGATCGGTTCTCCGAGATGGTGATCTGTTTAGCGTTCAGATGCTCATTGGTAACCTGGGTCTGATAGTTGTCCAGTTCCTTGGTTTCATCAGTCAGCATATTCTGCAAAAGTTCCAAGGCGTTAACCCGTAATTGGGCCGCATCTTCACGCGCCTTGAGTTCGTAATGACGCTGTTTTTCTTGCCGAATCTTGGCTTCGTTTTCATGGTTGCGTCGTTCAATCTTAGCCCATTCATCAGCAAAACGCTTGTCAGCCAGTTGCTGATAGTGCTTGGTCAGACGTGTTTGCGCCTGCTCCTTATTGGTCTTGGTATCACTTTCGAGCTGGTTCTTGAGCTGTTCAAAAGCCAGTTGGGCGTCTCTAAGATCCTTATCATGCTGTTGATCGATCTTCTTAAATTCAGCTTGCAGATCGCGTTGCTTAGCAGCCATCAATTGAGTATTGATTCGGCTATGCAGGTCCTGTTTGTCGTTTTGGTGGTCCTTGTGGTACTTCAAAACGGCTTTTTCAACCGCCTTCTTATAGGTTTCGCGTAAGTCCATGATGACCTGTACCCCCAAAGTTGGAAATACAACTTTGGGGGTATTTTTATGACCAAA
>ERZ791897.1357-NODE-1357-length-11684-cov-2.140511_pt1 | contig 11684 bp, 6 predicted proteins | sample MGYA00510152_ERZ791897 | MGnify/ENA primary metagenome ERZ791897 (study PRJEB30046, sample SAMN00792050) | human gut metagenome | study: EMG produced TPA metagenomics assembly of the A metagenome-wide association study of gut microbiota in type 2...
CCAACTAATAAAACTAAAAATAATATAAGAATAACACTCCACAAACTTCCAAACAATTCTGAACTAATGTCTTTCCAATATATTTTTATGCGTTCTCCCCAATCACTAAAATTACGCATATTTGTATGTGTCAAAGAACTATTAGCATTTCCATCCTTTCCAGAAAGTTTTCTTAAATATGTTGGAAATGTGCCAAATGCACATATAATCCCTATTCCACCAGCTATTGAATATTTTAAAAATACTTTCCACCCCAGGTTTCTTTCTCTAATAACCTTAGTAAGCATAAGTCCAACAATAGGACAGGCAAAAATAATAAAAAAGAAATGTGTGTATAATCCTCCAAAAGTAGCTATACATAATAACACAAATCTTTTCACTGTTATTTTTTCCTCTTTATAAATTTGAATATTTTCCAGCAAAAAGAATAGACACCATACAGTTAGTAACATATACATTCTTACATATGTCACCGAATTAACTGCTCCAATACTAAATCCATATAACACTAATACTAAAATATTAAAAATATTTTTCTTTGAAATGCATCTAGCTACTCTCAACAGTAAATACATTGCAATCGCAAAATAGATTACATTTGGAATCAATCCAAACCATTTACTAAATTCCCCAGGAAAAAACGACGATATTGTATGCAATACCATATAAAAAAGAGGCGGATGCGCATCGTGCGTTTGATTGTAAATTACAGATCCATATGAAAATTCTTCTCCCTTATTCACTGTTAAATACGACTTAAATATCTCTGGTTCTATTTTTACATTATCCAAACCATTATCTTCCCATATCTGTGCATGATAATAACTATTTGACAATCCATACGACCATATTTCATCTACAAAAAAACCCTGTTTCATATTACAGTAATATAACATAAATACAATTTGCACAAATAAAATCACTGCAAATATGATATATATATTCGTCTTTTCAACCCTATCAATAAGCTTATTGAATCCCTTCTTTATCTGCATTTATTTCTTACTCGCTTTCTCTCACAATATAAATAGGTCTTTTTTTTGTTTCCAAATATGTCTTCGATAAATACAACCCCATAATTCCAAGACATAACAGCTGGATTCCACCTAAAAAGAATATTATTGTTACCAATGACGGCCATCCAGCAACCGGATCTCCGAATGCTAATGCTCTAATAATTATCACTAACATAGATATAAACGAAACTCCGCAAAATACAATTCCAAACACAGATGCAATCGCTAAAGGTGCTGTAGAATATGCTAAAATTCCTTCAATTGAGTACAAAAACAGTTTCCAAAAAGACCATTTTGTCTCTCCTGCGCTTCTTTCCACATTTTCAAAGGCAATCCACTTTGTATGAAATCCCACCCAACTGTAAATTCCTTTCGTAAATCTGTTATATTCGGCATCTTTCAAAATAGCATCCACCATTTTGCGCTTCATTAATCGGAAGTCTCTTGCGCCATCTACAATTTCTGTTGATGACATTTTATTGATTATCTTATAAAACATTCTCGCAAAAAAAGACCTGATAGGCGGTTCCCCTGCCCGGTTAACTCTTCTCGTAGCAACGCAATCATAATCTTCTTTACCTTCTGACTCTTTAATTGTTTTCCACATTTCCGGCAGCAGTGACGGTGGATCCTGCAGATCCACATCCAATGTTGCAACATAATCTCCTGTTGAAAGCTGTAATCCGGCATATAATGCAGATTCTTTTCCAAAGTTTCTTGAAAACGAAACGTAATGAACTCTTTCATCCTTTACTCGCAAATTTTTGAAACACTGTAATGTTCCATCTTTACTTCCATCATCCACGAAGCAAAACTCAAATTCAAACTCATCTTTCAACTGTTCTATTACTTTCAAAGCTTCTCTATAAAAAATAGGAATTGCTTCTTCTTCGTTGTAACAAGGTACTACCAATGACATTTTCATGATTTTATTCCTCCAAACTACACTTAAATAGTTGTATGATCCGTTTCCACGCTCGGTCCTTCATGACTGATTCGTCCCAGACTCACCAGTTCCTGAAAAGCTTCACTATCTCTCTTCTTATCTTCCGGTCTGATATGATACGTTGAAATGATTCCGGCAACTATTTCTTTAATATCCGGACTTTCTTCCATCGCCGCTTTTTCAAGCTCTCTTAACTGGCTTAAAAAATGTACCTCATCAAACTCCAACGGTTTCCCAATAAAAATCAAATCATTCGCCGTCTTCTGAAGCCCTTCTTCTTTCGTCAGTAACTCTTCATATAGCTTTTCACCTGGTCTTAAGCCCGTATATTTAATTTCCATATTCACACCAAGCGTATATCCGGAAAGCCGAATCAAATTCTTTGCGAGGTCGGCAATCTTTACCGGTTCTCCCATATCCAACACAAAGATTTCTCCACCATGAGCATAAGCTCCAGCCTGTAATACCAACGATACCGCTTCCGGAATCGTCATAAAATAACGAATAATATCTGGATGCGTAACTGTAACTGGTCCGCCTGCTTCCATCTGCTTCTTGAAAAGTGGTATTACACTACCATTACTTCCAAGTACATTTCCAAACCGTACAATTACATATTCTGTTCTGGAATACTTACTAAATGTCTGCACGATCATCTCACACATGCGCTTCGAAGCTCCCATGATATTTGTTGGGTTTACGGCTTTATCTGTAGAAATAAGTACGAATTTCTTTACACCATACTTGTCCGCTGCTCTTGCAGTTTTATAGGTTCCAAATACATTATTCTTAATTGCTTCATTCGGACTGTCTTCCATAAGCGGCACATGTTTATGTGCTGCTGCATGAAATACAACATCTGGACGATAATATTCCATTACACTTTCAATTCGGCTTGTATTACGAACAGATCCAATTAATACTTCCAGCTTCAGATTGGGATATTTTCGAATCAGTTCCTGCTGAATCTCATATGCATTATTCTCATAGATATCAAATATAATCAGAAGCTTCGGATTGTGTGCAGCAATCTGGCGGCAAAGCTCACTGCCTATCGATCCACCGCCACCAGTAACCAGTACTCGTTTATTACTTACATACTGTCCAACGCTTTCCATATCAATATTGATGGTATCCCTTCCAAGCAAGTCCTCAATGGATACTTCTCGCAGGTTTGACACCCCAACTTCATCATTGATGAGCTGATACATTCCCGGCAAAATTTTAAGTTTACAATCTGTAAGATTACAAATTCTCAAAATATCACGGGTAGCTTTATTTCCTGCCGATGGAATCGCAAGGATGATCTCTTCTGCATCATATTTTTTTGCTGCTTCCTGAATCATATCCCTTCCACCGACAATCCGGATCCCGTGAATATATTTTCCCTTTTTTGACGGATTATCGTCAATAACACATACAACCTTCTGATTCAAATACTTGCTGCTTTTCAGTTCTTTAATGATCATATTTCCCGCTTCACCGGCTCCGATTACGATCGTATTACGGGAATGCTTTGCTGATTTTTTGATTCCGTTCTGCATCGTATGCAAAATCCGATACGAAAAACGTGTAATCAATGTCGTAATACTAAGCAAAATAAAATAGAAAAAATAATAACTTCTTGGAATTGGTAAGTATAATAAACTAAATCCAAAAGCCTGAAATGCTGTCGATAGCATTGCCGCACCAACAATCAACAGCATCTCATATAAGCTGGCATAGGACCATACTCGATTATACAGATTTAACAGCAAAAAGATAATTACTGTTGTAATCACATTTATAATCATATAATGTTCTACACTGCTCATATACTCCTCTGGTACCCAGATATTATCCAATTTAAAGCGCAATATAATCGCTAAGTAAGAATCCAAAATCACAGTAAGCATATCCACGATAAACAAAGCAATCATCCTGCTTCTTGAATTTTGAAGTCCCCATCCTTTTTTCATACTCAACCTCCATTTGTACAATATAAAATTGTTACAAAATATTACATCTTTTTTAACTCTAACCTATAGCATACCAAATTTTGCTTCAAGATACAATGTTTACCCCCTATTCTTCATACAAAAAATAGGATTTTGTATATTTTTACTCATACAAAATCCTATTATAACTTATTATTTACTTGTATTCAATAATGGTTTTAGATAAAGATTCACAATATTATAACCATAATTAACAGCAGTAGCCCAACCTTTTCCATTCGGGTTTTCCTTCAGCCCAAGCCACTCTACGTATGGTGCAACTCCTTTTGTTACATATTTGTATCTTTCATCTACACATGTTTGGTTTAAATTCTCTTTTGATGCATATGCTTTCAAGTGTTGAACCTGTGCACGAATTCCGATTCGGATAGATTCGAATCTATTTCCTGATGCTCCATTTCCAGTCGCTCCAAGACCTGCAAAATTATATTGCTCTTTTTTTACATCTCCTCCAAATCGTAAAAATCCAGTTTCCATCATGGTCTGTGCAAATGCGACTTCAGCTTTCACACCTTCCACATTGCATTCATCAATGTAAATCTGACAGAAATCCTTGATAGTTGGCGCAACACTATTTCCAGAATATGGATATTTTCCACCTTTCACAGTAAAGTAATTTGCCATCTGTGTTGCTGTTGTAGACGTTGTGCCCATAATCGAATAGAAATCGCTCATATCTGATTTTTTTACTAATTTCCATTTCTGTTTAGCGCTTTTTCCCAATGTGGCGATTTGAACATTTGCACCATTATTGGTGCTTCCGTTAGCTACTTCTAAAACATTACCAAGTTTTGATTCAATATAGTAATAACCATTTCCTGCATCAATAAACTTCCATGTTTGCGTATTTGAGTTATCTTTACTATATTGCCATACATTCGTTCCTGATTGATTTGTTTTTCCTGCCAAGTCTAATGCTTTCCCAGATTTCTGTGAAACAATCTGATACTCTTTATCTGCCACTTTCTTTATCATAAAATTCTGTGCCATTGTACCATTTTTATCAAAAATCTGAAGATTTGCTTTATCATTCACAGAAGCATTATCAATGTCCATTACTTTTCCTGTTGATAATGATGTTTGAATTACATAAGTTCCATTTGCTATATCAACATATTCATTGACTGCTACAGATGAAAGTTTCCATTTTTGTGCATTTGTTTTATTTAATTCAAATGTCTGTATATTATTTTGTGCTCTAATTGTACCATTTTGAATATCTAAAACCGTTCCCAATTTTGACTGGATATAATAATTACCATTTCCAGCATCTACAAATTTCCAACACTGTGCTGCAGATCCATTCCATGAAAACTGCTGAACATTTGTGCCCGAAGCCATAGATCCATCTGACACATCAAGCACCTTGCCTGTTGCTTCACATTGGATTTTATAGTAGCCATCTCCAACTGCTTTTATACTAAACTTCTGTGCTGCCGTATTATTCGAATTAAATAACTGAACATTTGCACCGTTATAAGTATTTGCATTATCAATATCCAATACATATGCATTATTTGCAGCTGAACAAATTGTATAAACGCCTTCTGCTACATTGGAACCAGTATAACTATCAAGCTGTACGAAGCTCCATCTCTGTGCATTTGTTGCATTCCAAGTAAATGTTTGTACATTTGTACCTGCATTAAGTGTACCGTTCTGAATATCAATGACTCCACCATTTTTTGTCTGAATGTAATAATTACCAGCTACACTAATAACCTTCCATAACTGGTTATTTTTCCCATTCCATGCATTTTGATATACATTTGCTCCATTGACATCTGCTCCAGAATTATATTCCAATGCTTTTCCAGAATTTTTCGATATAATTTTGCAGTATCCATCTTTTACATGTGTAATTTGAAATTGCTGAGCATTTGTTCCATTTACATTATAAATCTGCACATTTGCTCTATCAGACTTACTGCCTCCACTGATATCTAATACCAACTTTCCAGTACTGGCTGATTTCAAATAGTATGTTCCATTTCCAACAAGACTTTCCGATTGTATCTGCAAATACCATTGTTGTGTACTCTTTCCAGAATTATCCGTCATCTGGACATTCACACCTGCATTTGCACTGTTTCCTCTTAACCCGATTGTTTTCCCAGTTTTAGAAATAATATAATAACTTCCATTACCAACCGAAACAAATCTCCACAGCTGTGCATCTGTTCCATTCCACGAGTACATCTGGACATTTGCTCCTGCTGACTTCGAACCATTGGCAACATCTAAAACATTACCAGACAAATCAGAAATGATTCTGTAATATCCATTTCCGACATACGCAATTCTAAATCTCTGTGCCGAAATTCCTTTTTTCGTATAGATCTGAACATTTGTTCCACTTGACATACTTTCATTTTGAACATCAAATGTCTGATTTTTATTCGCCATATTTTCAAACAAATAAACTCCGTCTTTTACCGGTTGCTCACTCTCATTAGCTCGATTTGAATCTAAGATCCATTCCTGCGCATTTGTAAAGTTTGCGTTGTAAATTTGAAGATTTGTTCCTGATGAAATCGTACCATTCGCAATATCAATCACCAGTCCTACCTTGGAACGAATATAATATTTTCCATTTCCGGCATCCACAAATTTCCACAACTGAGCATCTGTTCCATTCCATGAAAATGTCTGTAAATTTGTGCCATTCGTACTATTACCATTATATATATCTAAAACTTTTCCAGTAGATACTTCACTTATTTTGTAATATCCATTGCTCACATATTTTATATCATATTTCTGGTTTTCAGTTCCAACATATGTATCCAGTTTTGTATTTCCACTATTCTCTGTTATAGCTAATGTTATCGAGGTAGCACTCGCAATTACATACTTTCCATCCTTTACCGGTTTGTTTTCCGTTTTGGAAATTTGCCACTTCTGCGCATTGGATTGATTTGCTGTCTGCATATTAACATTTGTTGAAGAAGTTTGTATTCCAACTACTGTTCCAAGCTTTGATCGTATATAATAGCTTCCATCTGATAACTTGACAAATTTCCAAAGTTGCGCGTTATTCTGACTATAATCATATTGTTTTAAATTTGCCCCACTTTGATTACTTGCATTATCAATATCTATCGATTTTCCTGAATGTTCTGCAATCACTTTATAATACCCATTGCTAACATAAGTCAGTTCAAATCTTTGTGACGACAAATTTTGATTACTTGTCACACACACATTTGCAGAATTTTCTGTTGAACTTCCATTTACACTCAGCACCTTGTTTGATGATGTATTAGTAATCGAATATGTACCATTTTCTAATGGTTTCGACTCTGCTTTTGTAAGTTTCCACTTCTGTGCATTTGTCCCATTATACGCATAGCAGTCTATCATCGTTCCGTTTGCTGTATTAGCCGACCACACATCCAAACATGTACCTAATACTGAATGAATCGTATAATACCCATTTCCAGCATTTGTAAAATACCATAGCTGTGCATTCGTTCCATTAGACGTATATTGCTGTACCGTTGCTCCCGATGCAGTCGACGCCCCATTCACATCCAGTACCTTTCCTGAATGTTCTGCCGTAATCGTATAATACCCATTTCCGGCACTTCTGACTTCGAATCTCTGTCCTGATGTATCCTTTTCATCATTCAGTACTGCTGCCGTCTGATCTCCAAATCCATCATTTTGAATAGAAAGAACCTTATTCGCATTCAATGCACTACTAAATACATAAGTACCTTCCTCAACATTTACTCTTTCACCAGTCTTGGTAAGTCCCAGATATTTTGCAATTCCTGTTGCATCTGCAACTCCAAGCTTTTTCAGACCATCTTCATTATTTAAGAAGTTATTGACATCTCCGCTGTTTGTAAGGAAAGCATGCTCTACAATAATTCCCGGGATTCCATTTCTCTTGTTCGCAACCTGTACGGTAAACCAATCTTCCAGTGAACCATCCGGATATTTGTACTCCGGATCTGTTCCCGTTTTATAGTACAATCCACGATTATACAATCCGATTGATGAAAGTTCATTCAAAATTTTGGTTGCAAGTTCTCTTCCCTGTGCACCTACATCTGATTGCCAGTTATAGTTCGGAATAATAACCTCAGCACCTTTTGCCGCTGCTGACCCAGCATTCAAATGGAAACTGACAAATATCTTCGCCCCGGCTTTTGCTGCTGCATTTGCTCTCGCCGTAATACAGCCACCTGCCGGTGATGCATTCGGATAAGGACACTTCGAAGATGTTCTTGTCATGTACACCTCTACTCCGGCATATTTTTCAAGTTCTTCCTTACAATAATTTGCAATCTTTAATGTAAGTACTTCCTCTTTTAATCCGTAGTAGCTCGCTCCTGCATCCCGGTCATCATGCCCCGGATCCAGCGCCACAACAATTTTTCCTGATCTTGCAGCCTGTGTACTGATTCCAGAATCATCATCAAGCGACATCATCGCCGGGGTTGATGCAAGGACATCTGTCCGTGCTGCATCAAGTGCATCCTCGATACTGTTCTGTTCTTCGATTGTTCCATCTTCATTCAATGTAGAAACCGAAATACCAACTGCATCTTCCGCTGCCGCTTCTTCCTGTTCTTCATCAACCGGCTGAAGTTCATCGATTCCATCATATTCCTGATTAACACCAAACTTTGCTTCCATCTGAAGATCTGCCAGTGCATAATCGGTTATCTCACCATTTTCAGTTACACTGATTGACACAACTTCGTATGTTCCACTCTGATACTCATCTTCATAATACTTTTCAAATAAATACAAATTGCCTTCGGATCTGCTGATTTCCCAGTCTTCCCATGTATCATCATCCTTCCGTACATGGAGTACCATCCAGTCGACATATTCATCTTCCGCTCCCCAGGATACAACGATTCTCTGTGTATCCGGAGTCTCCAGATATGGACTTTCCACATAGGTATAATTCATACGACTTTCTTCCGTCTGAACTTCCTGCTGTGCTTCCTCCTGTTCCTGAACTGCTGCTTCCCCTTGATCATTTTCACTGACTGATTGCTGTTCTTCTGTCGTCTGCTCTTCTGCAGCTGGCTGCTCCTCCTGTGGCTGTGCTTCCTCCACCTGTGGCTCTGAAGTCTGTTCTTCTGTCTGCTGATATTCTGTTGTTTGTTCTTCTGCAGCTGGCGCATCTGCCGCATATACCGGCATTGTTGTACCAATCATTGAAAAGATCAGCAATGCTACACTGCATTTTTTCAACCAGTTCTTCATTATACACTCCTCTTCTCTTACTCATCTGCTGTCATGTATCCCTCAAGTACTGTATGTCCAGTCTCTAATGGCTGTCCGTTTTCAGTAATCTTAAGTCTTTCACATCCATACGTTTTCAGGAAAGACTTCGTAATACATGTGAGTATTTGTTCTTCTCCTGTCGTCCCCATACCTCTGATGTAAGAACCAGTTCCGGAATCCACATCAAGATCGATTGTTTTTTGTTCCTGATCAACATTGCAGCTGTTCATCTTGCATTCACTGTTAAGAACGCCTTCCCCTATTAAGCCGTTCCAGATATCGGTTGTCTGAAGCAGATTCGTTCTGATCTCTGCGCATTCGATTTCTTCACTGTCGGATATATAATATAATTTCAGAATCTGATCCTGAGCTTCATGGTCTCCGCTGTCTTCTTCTTTGCTGTCATTTTCTTCCACTTGCTCATCCTTTTGTTCTGTTTTGTCCTGCGTTGGTTCTGCCTTTTCCTGACTGGTATCTTGCTTGTCCTCCTGGCTGGTATCCTGCGTCGTATCTTTTGCTTCTTTTGAAGTATCTGTACCACTGCATCCCAAGAGCATAACACTTAGACTCAATGCCATTACAAATACCAATACTTTTCTCATCTCACACCTCCTTCCTTAATCTTATCTATTATACGATAGTTCACAATTTTTGTCTATTTTCTTGTCTTAATTAAATAATATGTATTTGCATAATTTTCGATCTGAAGTGGTGAAATATGATTTCCATCTTCCAGCGAATGCCAGAATTTATTATCCCATGCTGTGTCTCCCCAGAAAAATGCAAGGTGACAATCTTCTCCCCAGTTCCAGTTTTTTGGTTCTTTATACATAATATCACCTTTTTCCGCACGTCCATTTCGGAGTAATTCAGCAATAGAATTGTACGCATAACACTCTACATTAACAGATTTCAGATATTTATACCAGTTAGAACCATTTGTATATCCACCATTTCGTCCCATTCTTGCAATCATTCCAAGATCTCCACCACATTTTCCTACAACAAATGCAATAAATCCTGTGCAGTTAAGTCCTGTATAATTGTTATATCCTGGCGATCCATTTGGATGCATACATCGGTCGGGAATCGTGTATTCTCCACAATAGTGTGTCCCTAAATAGTATCTGTCATTTACATGTGCCGCCAGTTCTTCCCGAATTGTCCTTCCACTAACTCCAAGCGAACTATCTAATGTTTGTTTTGTATATGCCTTTTTCAAGCTCCAGACCTGAGCATTAGATCCATTTTCCTGATAAAGCCATACATTTGCGCCATTGTAGCAATTTCCTCCTGACACATCAATGTAAGTCCCAAGTTTTGACCTGATCATTATTTTACCATCACCGGCATCGTAAAATTTGAATTTCTGTGCAGAATTTTCATTTTTTTGCCACTGTTTTAAATTCGTTCCCGATGCTGCATTTCCATTATCTACATCCAGATATTTTCCTGAACTATTATTTTTAATGCTATACCATCCATCACTTTCTTTACTGATATAAAAGCTCTGAGCCATCGTACAATAATCTGACCATATCTGTACATTTGCCCCATTATTTCTGCTTCCGTTCGATATATCCAGGACCATTCGGTTAGCTAATGAACTGAAAATCCGATAATTACCATTCGATACACTAATTTCTACTCCTTTTGGGATAACCCGTTTCATCTGCCATTTCTGTTCATTTGAAAGTACTGCATTTCCAAGATAAATATTGGCATTTTCTTTATCCGCAGTAATCATCGTTCCAAGCTGTGATTTCAAATTCTTCTTTTATCACATTCTGATTCTCTGTCTCTGCCGCATATACTGACAGTGTTCCTACATTCATTGTTCCCATTGCAAGAATCAATAAAGCTGCAATAATTTTCTGTCTTACTCTCATCTTTTTCCTTCCCCATACCCTCATATTTCATAAAAAGGCAAGCCCCACAATTACAAATCATGTGGCTCACCCTTTCCTGTATCTCACACTATTTACTTCTCCGGATATAATCCCTTTTCAACCAACGCCTTCACTTCATTCACAACCAGTTCTTTATCTTCTTTATAAGTCACCCCGAACCACTTATCATGTGATTTCAGCACTTTTACTTCGACTTTTCCTTCTTTCAGAAGATCTCCGATAATCGTTGGAAGCAGATACTCCCCTTTCAGATTGCCTTCTTCCTGTGCTGCCACAAATTCTGCGAATCCTTTTTCGAGGATCTCAAAGAATTCTGGTGTGAGTCCCCACATATTCATGGAAACCGGCGTGTCTGCATCGATCGGTGTCTCTTTTCCATCTGTTGCAACTGCTGCACCTGCCTGTGTCTTGATGATATTGGATGTCTCTACGATTTCTGTAAGCATCTGATTCGCATCAACCTTGCACACTCCACGGGTTACTCCGCCATTTTCACTTAATGTGTTCTTCAGTACGAATCCAACCATGCTGATCTGCATTTTATCTGCCTGCTTTTCCGGTGTTG
>ERZ791897.1359-NODE-1359-length-11666-cov-4.387477_pt1 | contig 11666 bp, 7 predicted proteins | sample MGYA00510152_ERZ791897 | MGnify/ENA primary metagenome ERZ791897 (study PRJEB30046, sample SAMN00792050) | human gut metagenome | study: EMG produced TPA metagenomics assembly of the A metagenome-wide association study of gut microbiota in type 2...
GCTTGACGAGCCGACGAACGATCTCGATATCGATTCTCTCGAACTCCTCGAACAGGTTCTGGAGGACTATTCCGGCACGCTGATCCTCGTGTCGCATGACCGACGGTTCCTCGATAACACTGTGACACAGGTGCTGGCAGCGGAAGGGAACGGTGAGTGGCATGAGTATGTCGGCGGCTATTCCGACTGGGTAAAGTACCGCCGTCCGCAGGCCGCGCCAGCCGCGGCACCGAAGGCTGAAAAGCCTGCTCAGCCGAAGCCCGCCCGCGCGAAGAGTGTGAAGCTCTCCTATAAGGAAGAGCGTGAACTCGAGTCGCTGCCGAAGGAAATCGACGCGCTTGAGACCGAGCAGCAGGAGCTGCTTGAGAAAATGGCAGGTCCCTCCTACCACGAGCTTCCCGGAGCTGAAATCAAAGCCGACCGCGACCGGCTTGAAGCGATCCCGCAGATTCTCGAAGAACGCTACGAACGGTGGCAGGAACTCGAGAGTAAGCGTGAAATCGCCGAAAATAAGCATTAATGAGAGCTGTTCTGTGGTCTAAACTAATTGTGACCGCAGAATGCGGGTTCAGAACTCAATATCAGAACGCTACAGAGTAAAAGGCAAAAGAAAGTGAGCGAAACCACTGCTGATCGCATCGCCCTGCTGCGCAAGGCAAAAACCCTTCCTGATCTGATTGCCAACCGGGCGAAGACCGCCCCGGATGATGAAGCGCTCCGCCAGTACGACCGTTCCAAAGGCGAATGGGTCAGCACAACGTTCGGCGAGCTGCAGGAAAGAATCCTTGAGTGGCACAAAGCCTATGCCGCGCTGAAGCTGGAACGCGGCTCCCGCGTGGGCATTCTGCTGCCGAACGGGATCGACGCTGTCTGCGCGGACCAGGGCGCTCTCGCGAACGCGCTGGTGCCGGTTCCGATGCACGCGATCGATACCGCAGGCGCCTCAGCTTTCATCCTGATTGACTCTCAGGCAAGCGTCCTTGTGACAAACAAGCTGTCCCGCTGGCAGGCGATCGCCGACACCGGCATCATCCTTCCGGATCTGCGGCACGTCATTCTTACCGAGGAAACCTCGGTTCCCGCACCGGAAGGCGAAATTGAGCTTCACACGCTTTCTGACTGGCTGAAGATGGGGGAGCCCCTCACGGAGGCTGACCTCACGGAAAAGCCCGAACCGGATGATCTCGGCGCCATCGTCTATACATCCGGCACCACGGGAAAGCCGAAGGGCGTGATGCTCACGCACCGGAACTTCCTCACGAACGTCTGCGACACTCCGGACTGCCTCACGCCGATCGGAGACGATATTTTCCTATCGTTCCTGCCGCTCTCCCACACGTTCGAACGGACGCTCGGCTACTACCTCGCGCTCGGCATGGGCTGCACCGTGGTTTACAACCGCTCGATCATGCTCCTCGCGGAAGACTTCAAGACCGTGCGTCCGACGGTCATCATTTCGGTTCCCCGGATTTATGAGCGCGTCTACGCAAAGCTGAATGACGCGCTGGAAAAGAAGGGCGGCGCCGCGAAGAAGATCTTCTCCTGGGCGGTCGAAGCCGGATGGCGCCGTTTCTGCAAGAGAAACAAACTTCCGGTCGACAAGTCGAACCGCTCTTTCGGCAACATGATCGCCGGTCCCCTCTTTGAAAAGAAGGTTTCCCAGACGCTGATGGATCAGTTCGGCGGCAGGCTGCGCGCGGCCATTTCAGGCGGCGCCGCGATCAACCCGAAAGTCGCGAAGGTATTCTGCGGGCTTGGAATGCCGGTGATCCAGGGTTACGGCATGACTGAGACGTCGCCTGTCATCGCCGGCAACCGCCTCGATGACAACCAGCCTCAGACTGTCGGCCTCCCGTTCACGCACGTTGAAGTACGGCTCGGCGAGGATAACGAGATCCAGGTCCGCGGCCCAAGCGTCATGAAGGGCTACTGGAAACGCCCCAAAGCAACGGCCGAAGCCTTTACCGAAGACGGCTGGCTGCATACGGGTGACGTCGGATCGCTTTCCGAGGACGGCCATCTCTCGATCCGGGGCCGTATCAAGGAAATCATCGTCACATCGACCGGCGAAAAAGTGCCGCCCGCGGATATTGAATCCGCTCTCGAAACGGATCCGCTTTTCGCCCAGACCTTTGTGCTCGGCGAGAATAAGCCCTATATCTCCTTCATCACGGTGCTGAATCCCACGGAGTGGAAGAAGCTCGCTGCCTCTCTTTCACTTGACCCTGAGTCTCCTGAGAGTCTCAGCGCGCCCGCTGCCCGCCAGGCCGTGATCAAGCGCGCGAAGGAAGCCACGAAAGACTTCCCCCGCTACGCTCTGCCCCGCGCCGTAACACTCGTCACCGAGCCCTGGACGATTGAAAACGGACTTCTCACGCCGACGCTCAAGCTGAAGCGCGGTCCGCTCCGCAACAAATTCGCTGACGAGATCCAGCAGATGTACAAAGCCTAGTTCCCGGCCCCGCACTCCGCTAGAATCCATAATCCTTAAAAAGGCCTTCCTCTCCCCCCAGAGAAGGAGGGCTGCTTCACTGACTGACTTACAGAAATCCATGGCAATCGATACAACGCTTAATCCTTCCGCACAGCAGGCTCAGCACCTGATGCCTAACTGGCAGGTTCACATGACCGACAAGATCATGCAGTACTACATCGACCGCGGTCTTACAGTGGATCCGGTGATTCTCAAATCACCGCCGCCTCCGCAGGAAGGGCATCAGTACCTGCTCTACATGCATGTGCCGTTCTGCCATACGCTGTGCACCTACTGCACCTTCCACCGCTTCCTCTTCAAGGAATACAAGGCGCGCGAATACTTCAAGAATCTGCGCGCCGAGATGCAGATGGCGAAGGACCTCGGCTACGACTTCCAGTCAGTCTACGTGGGCGGCGGCACGACCACGATTCTGCAGGACGAACTGATCCAGACGCTCGAACTCGCCCGGAAGCTCTTCCCGCATATCCGCGAAATCTCCTGCGAAACCGATCCGAAGGAAATCGCCTCTCCCCTGTTCAAGAACCTGCAGGGACTGGTGGACCGCATGTCGATCGGCGTGCAGAGCTTTGATGACAGCATTCTGAAGCTCACCGACCGTACGAAGTTCGGCACCGGCGCTGAGGTCTATGACCGCATCGCGGCCTGCCAGGACCTCTTCCCGACCTGCAACGTCGATATGATGTTCGGTTTCCGCGGCCAGTCGCTCGACATGATCGCGCGCGACATGGAACTCATCCGCCAGCTCAATCCGAAGCAGGTCACCACGTACCCGCTGATGGTGACGAGCGAGACCCGCAAGAGCGTGAAGGGCATGATCGCCGCCGAGGGTCAGGAGCTATCCGAGCAGTACAACACGATTCTCGGCACGCTCGGCCAGCACTACCGTCAGCTCACCTCGTGGACCTTCGGCCGCACGGGTGACAATGAAGGCATCGATGAATACGTGATCGACCATGACGAATATCTCGGCATCGGCTCTGGCGCTTTCTCCTTCCTCGGCGACTCGCTCTACGTGAACACGTTCAGTCTCGCCCGCTATGGTCAGCGCATTCAGTCCGGCCAGATGGGTACGGAGCGCCGCCGTGAGTTCACGAAGCACCAGATTCTGCAGTACCGACTGATGCTCTCCATCTTCGCCGGCCGTCTCAGCCGCAAGTACTTCCGCGAGGTCCAGGGAGTCAACCTCGACACTGCCCTCCTGAAGGAAATGCTCGGCCTCCGTCTTGCCGGTGCCATCCGCCAGGATCCGACCGATCCCGATAAGCTCACCGTGACCACCGTCGGCAAGTTCCTCGGTCTCGTCATGATGAAGGCCTTCTACTCCGGCATGGATAACGTCCGCGCCCAGCTGCGCGCTCCGCTGAAGGCCTGCGATATGTAAGGCTTCCGAGGATTCATCCCTCAGAACGAATAAAGCCGCTGCAGAGAAATGCAGCGGCTTTATTCTTTGCCGGATCAGACGGGAAACGGTCAGTTGAACTTCTGACCCATTTCGCGGGTCGTGAGGAACTGAACATTCTCCCAGTGCTTCTGGGTCGTCTGAAGGTTATAGACCGAGGTTGCCAGGTAGACCAGATTGCCATCCGCGTCAGTCGCGAGACGGCTTGCCTGCTCTGCCTCAAACTCCTCACGGGTCTTGCCCTTGTCATCCGGGAACACGAGCCAGCGGGCCGTCGATACTTCGGTCGACTCGTAGATCGCGTCCACCCGATACTCGGTCGCAAGACGCTGAGCCACGATTTCGAACTGCAGAATACCCACGGCACCGAGGTAAATATGCCCCAGATCGTCCGTGAACACCTGAATCGCGCCTTCTTCGCCAAGCTCCTGCAGACCCTGACGGAGCTGCTTCTCCTTGAACGGATTCTTGCAGCGCACAGAGCGGAAGAGTTCCGGAGCGAAGAACGGGATACCGACAAAGCCGAGCTTCTCACCCTCGGTGAGCGTGTCACCGATGTGAAGCTGCCCGTGGTTATAGATACCGATGATGTCGCCCGCCACAGCCTCTTCCATGCGCTTTCTTTCCTGCGCCATGAAGGTCAGGGCGTTCGGGATCTTCATCTCCTTCCCCTCGCGGACGTGGAACACCTTCATGCCCGGCTCATAGCGGCCGGAGCACACGCGAAGGAACGCGATACGGTCGCGGTGGTGCGGATCCATGTTCGCCTGGATCTTGAAGACGAAACCGGTGAACGGCGATTCGGTCGGCTGCACGATGCGGACGCCGGCATCACGCGGCTGAGGCTGCGGAGCCCAGTCAACGAGTGCCTCAAGCACATCCTCAACACCGAAGTTGTTGATACCGGAACCAAAGAACACGGGGCTCTGCTCGCCGGCGAGGAACTTCTCGAGCGAGAAGGGTTCGCCCGCGCCCTGCACGAGTTCAATCGCCTCGCGCACCGAGTCCATTTCCATTGGGAACAGCTGATCGAGTTCGGGATTATCCAGCCCCTTGATCGTTTCCGTATCGTGGCTCAGACGCTCTTCACCCGGGCGGAACCGCACGAGCTCATTGTTCTTCAGCGAGAAAACACCGCGGAAGGTTTTGCCCATGCCGATCGGCCAGGTGATCGGGACGCAGTGCAGCTGCAGCACGTCTTCGATTTCTCCGAGCACATCGAGCGGGTCGCGCACTTCGCGGTCCATCTTGTTGATGAAGGTGATGATCGGGGTATTGCGGAGGCGGCAGATCTCAAGCAGCTTGATCGTCTGGGCTTCCACGCCCTTCGCGGCGTCAATCACCATCACGGCGGCATCCACTGCCGTCAGCACTCGATAGGTATCTTCCGAGAAGTCCTGATGGCCCGGGGTGTCGAGCAGGTTGATGATGCGGTCCTTATAGGAGAACTGCATCACCGAACTCGTGACCGAAATACCACGCTGCTTCTCCACCTCCATCCAGTCAGAAGTCGCGTGCCGGGCGGCCTTGCGGCCCTTAACAGCTCCGGCGAGCTGGATTGCGCCGCCGAAAAGCAGCAGTTTTTCCGTCAGCGTGGTTTTACCCGCGTCCGGATGCGAAATGATTGCAAAGGTGCGCCGGCGTGCAACGTCGTTCACCAATGCGGGATTGGGAGAAGTCATTTTGTTTGGATTCTTTCCTCCGCTTGAGAGGAAGCTGTTGAACGTTCAATTGATTCGAAGTGCGTAATTTTATCAAGCCTTACTGTGATTTGCTGATATGAACCGTCCGTCAAGATGATTAAAATGCCTCAGACTCTTTTTTCGCCACTTATTAAAGGCCCCCTTCCATGAGTTATTTTCCAAAATGGCAGGTAAAAACATCCGGCGTCATCGCGCCTGATGAAACCCTGCCGGCGAACCAGACGATCGCGCTCGGCATTCAGCACGTTGTCGCCATGTTCGGTTCCACCATCCTCGCCCCGATTCTGATGGGCTTTGACCCCAACGTTGCCGTACTGATGAGCGGCATCGGCACCCTCATCTTCTTCCTGATGGTGGGCGGCCGTGTGCCGAGCTACCTCGGTTCTTCTTTCGCCTTCATCGGCGTCGTGATCGCGGCCACGGGCTATGCGGCCGGTTCCGGCCTCAACCCCAATATCGAGGTCGCGCTCGGCGGCATCATGGCCTGCGGCATCGTGTACTTCCTTGTGGGTGTCATCGTTACGCTGACCGGTGTCGCCTGGATTGAAAAGCTGATGCCTCCGGTTGTGACCGGCGCAGTGGTCGCGGTGATCGGTCTTAACCTCGCCCCGACCGCCTGCAAGAGCGTCGGCACCTCTTCCTTCAACGCCTGGATCACGATTCTTTCCGTGCTTTGTGTGGGCGGTGTCGCGGTCTACACCCGCGGCTTCATCCAGAAGCTTCTGATTCTCGTCGGCCTTCTCATTGCCTACGTGATCTACGCGATTCTTACAAACGGCCTCGGTCTCGGCCAGCCGATCGATTTCTCTCTGATCAGCAACGCCGCCTGGTTCGGTCTGCCGCACTTCCATCACCCCGAATTCCGGGCTGACGCGATTCTGCTCATCGTGCCGGTCGTGATCATTCTGATCGCGGAAAACCTCGGCCACGTGAAGGCTGTGACCGCCATGACGGGCCGCAACCTTGACCCCTACATGGGACGCGCTTTCATGGGCGACGGTCTCGCGACGATCGTTTCCTCCTCCATGGGCGGCACGGGCGTCACGACGTACGGTGAGAATATCGGCGTGATGGCCGCTACCCGCGTCTACTCCACACTGCTCTTCCCGGTGGCTGCCGCGCTCGCGATCCTGCTCGGCTTCTCGCCTAAGTTCGGCGCTCTGATTCAGACGATTCCGCAGCCGATTCTTGCCGGTATGTCGATTGTTGTGTTCGGTCTCATCGCCGTGTCCGGCGCCCGCATCTGGGTTGAGAACCACGTCGACTTCAGCCAGAACCGCAATCTGATCGTCGCCGCTGTGACGCTGATTCTTGGCGCCGGCGACTTCTCGCTCTCGATCGGCGGTTTCACGATCGGCGGCATCGGCACCGCGACTTTCGGCGCCATTCTGCTGAATGCCCTGATGACCCCCGGTGAACGAATGGGTCAGAAAAAGAACTCTTAATCTGAAAGAGTCTGCCCGGCATTCCTGATGCAGCAAGGCCGATGAAGAGAAAAAACTTCATCGGCCTTTTTTCGTAGCTTGAACCCGGTTCGGATTACTTCCGGCGCGGATTTCCGGAGGCGTTCTGGAAGGCTGCCGCCATCGCGCCTGAGAAGCCGCCGCCCGTTCTTTCAGACTTCATCCGGGGCGCACTCTGCCGGCCCGCGCGGGGTTCGCTTCTAGGCGCCCCTTCACGACGCATGGAAAGCGCGATGCGCTTCCGCTTTTCATCCACATCGAGCACCCGGACTTTGACGATCTGCCCCACCCGGACTTCAGCGGAGGGATCTTTCACATAGTGGTCTGCCAGCTCGGAAATATGAACAAGGCCATCCTGATGCACGCCGATATCCACGAAGGCACCAAACGCCGTGACGTTGCTCACCACGCCCTCGAGCTTCATGCCAGGTTTCAGATCCGAGATCTCCGTCACCCCTTCAAGGAAGTGCGCCATCACGAATTCCGGGCGCAGATCGCGGCCCGGTTTCTCGAGTTCCGAGAGGATGTCCTTCACGGTCGGGAGTCCGAACTGATCCGTAACAAAGTCAGCCGGCCGGAGACGCTTCAGCACCGATTCATTCCCGATCAGCTTTTCAATCGGAAGACCGGTTTTTTCCGCAATCGCGTTGGCGACTGAATAGGCTTCCGGATGAACCGCGGAGGCATCCAGCGGATTCTCGCCGTTCTGAATCCGAAGGAAGCCCGCAGCCTGCTCAAACGTCTTCTGACCAAGGCGCGGAACGCTGAGCAGCTGGGCTCTGGAGGCAAACGCCCCATGCGCCTCACGCCATCGGACAACCGCTTCCGCGAGACTTGATGTCAGCCCCGCCACGCGGCGAAGCAGCATGGGGCTTGCGGTATTCAGATTCACACCGACCGAATTCACGCAGTCCTCCACCACGGCATCCAGCTTCCGGGCGAGATCTCCCTGATCCACATCATGCTGATACTGGCCGACGCCGATCGCCTTGGGATCAATCTTCACGAGTTCGGCAAGCGGATCCTGGAGCCGCCGGGCGATCGACACCGCGCCGCGGTAGCTCACATCCATATCCGGGAATTCCTTCGCAGCGAGTTCGCTCGCGGAGTAGACACTCGCGCCTGCCTCGCTTACTACAGCCTTCGTGAGCCCGAGTTCCGGATGGCGATGAATCAGGTCATCCACAAGTTTCACGGTTTCGCGGGACGCCGTCCCGTTTCCGATACTGACCAGTGACGGATGGAACCGGCGGGCGAGCGTCGCGAGCGACTCAATCGATCCGTCCCAGTCGTTTCTCGGCGGGTGCGGATAGATGACCGCAGTCGCCTGAACAGAGCCGGTTTCAGAAATCACGGCTACCTTGACGCCCGTACGGATTCCCGGATCAAGACCGATCACGCCCTTGTGGCCCGCAGGGGCCGCAAGCAGCAGATCCTTCAGATTGGAGCCGAACACCGTGATAGCACTCCGCTCAGCATCCTCACGGAGCTTCTGGAAGATCTCGGTTTCAAGCGACGTCAGGCATTTGACGCGCCAGGTCCAGCGGCAGACCCGGGCGTACCAGCTGCTCGCCGGTGCGCCGGAAAGCCGCAGACCTTCATGCTCCGCCACCATTTCAATGCAGGGGTGCGGTGTCTGGGTTTCGAGTTCCTCGGGAAGCGCCACTTTGACGGACAGCACTTCGTCCGTGCGGGCCCGGAAAATGGCGAGCACCCGATGTGACGGGATTCCGATCAGCGGTTCACTGAAGTGGAAGTAGTCCTGGTACTTGCTTCCGGCCTCTTCCTGCCCCTCGATCACCTCAGACTGCAGAACACCCGTCTTCCAGAGGAAGTCGCGGAGTTTCCCGATCAGCTCAGCGTCTGTCGCGAAACGCTCCGCCGCGATATCGCGGGCACCGTCAAGCGCCGAGGCCGGATCCGGATAGGCTTCGGAAAGGAACGCCTTGGCAGTCTCCTCGGGATCCAGCGACGGATTGCCGAGCAGCTGATCCGCGAGCGGCTCAAGCCCCGCTTCACGGGCCTTTTCAGCCCGGGTGCGGCGTTTCGGCTTATAGGGGAGGTAGAGATCCTCGAGCCGCTGCTTGCTGTCAGCCGATTCAATCTCGGCTCTGAGCGCATCCGTCAGCTTTCCCTGCTTTTCAATGGACTCCAGAATGGAGGCGCGGCGGTCTTCAAGATCCTTCAGATAGATCAGCTTTTCCTCGAGCGCGCGAAGCTGCGTGTCATCGAGCCCTCCGGTCACTTCCTTCCGGTAACGGGCAATAAAGGGCACCGTGGCGCCTTCTTCAAGGAGATTCACGGCAGCCGCTGCCTGTGCCGGAGTGCAGTGAATGTCGGCGGCAATCGCCCGGGAAATTTTATCCAGTAAAAGATTCATAGCCGTGTCCGGAGCGGCAGCCGGAACTGCCGCCCCCAAAAGAAATCAATAGGGATGGAAGAAGAAACGCGCCGGTTTCTCTGCCGGCGCGCTGCCTCAGTGCTGAGCTGCCCGCTGACGGATCAGGTCAACGAGCGCCTGATCCTTATTTCGGTAGGCCTCGTTGCGGAGCTTATCGAAGACAGGATTTTCGGAAGGCTGAGGATTTTCCTGCTCGTAACTGAAGGTGAGGAGTACCTTATCCGCGGCTTCCTCAAGACGGATGATCTGCCAGCTGCGGGGCCAGGTGGGGCCTGCTGCGACGTGAATTTCCGCCCGGCTGTCCGGGATCAGGGCAACCTGATCCTCGATCACCAGATCGCCAAAGCGCTTTGTGCGCTTCAGCCACCGTCCGCCGTCACTTGTTTCGGTGTCCTGCACGCTCGACTCGTCGCAGCCCGCGAGCACAAGCTTCGGATTCCGGAGAAGCCACTCGAGCTCCCTCCAGACGCTTTCCCGATTCAGACCTTCCAGCTGCAGCACATGCTCAAAAATGATCACTTCTTTTCTCTCTCAGAGACCAGAGCCGGAATTTTCCCGCCCGGTCTTCATGCGTTTTTCCAGCCACTGGCTGTAAGCGGACATCATAAGGGAAGACGCAAAGTAGATGGCGCCCACAAAGAGATAGCCGACTCCGAAGAACTCTCTCCACTCCGGATCTCCGAGCGCAAGCCTCAGGCTTCCGAGAAGATCATACATAGAGACAACCGTGACAAGCGACGTATCCATAAAGGTGGAAAGAAGGCTGTTCACAAAAGCCGGAATGATCGCGACGAGCGCCTGCGGAAGCAACACGTGCACGTAGCACTGAAAGCGGCTGAGGCCGAGTGACTCCGCGGCCGACATCTGAGCGGCAGGAACTGCCTGAAGGCCGCCGCGGACGGTTTCCGCCATATAGGCCGCCTGGAACAGCACGATCGCGGTCGCCACGCGCCAGAACGTGGAAGTCTCAAATCCCATCGGCAGAAGGATCGGGAAAATGAAGGCCGCCACGAAAAGCACCGTGATCAGCGGCACGCCGCGGACGAGTTCGATATAAGCCGTGGAAAGTGTCCTTACAAGCGGCAGCTTCGAGCGGCGCCCGATCGCGAGCAGAATGCCGAGCGGGCTGGAAAGCGTCATGCCGATCAGTGTGAGAATCACGGTGAGAGGAAGTCCGCCCCAGGAGTCCGGGTCGACCGGAGAAAGCCCGAAAACGCCGCCGTACATCAGCGAGAAGAACACGGCAAAGGCTGCCACCCAGGCCGCACCCAGCACCCGGACTCCGCGCCTCGACCAGAATTTCGGCACCGCCGTGAGCACCAGCATCAGCACGATCACCGCTGTGCCGACCGCAGGCCTCCACTGCTCCTCGTACGGGAATCGGCCGAAAATAATCATCCGCCACTTTTCAGCGACGAATCCCCAGCAGGCACCGTCAGACGCGTGGCACGCTTCGTAATCAGGCTGAAAAACCGCGTTGATGACACCCCAGTCGATAAAGCGCCAGACGCCCCAGAGCAGGGCAATCAGAGCGGCAAACGTAAACGCTGCCGAGGCGGCTCCTGCCGGTGTCCGGAGGGCCTCAGGGGTCAGGGAAAAACGTTTCATTTCTCCTCCTCCCCCCGGGAGAACCGGGCATTGATGAGATTCATGATCACGGACGTGACGAGATTCAGCACGAGATACACGAGCATGATGAGGCAGATCATCTCGAGCGCCTGCCCCGTCGTGTTGATCGAGGTATTCCCGATGCAGACAACATCCGGATAGCCGACCACGACGGCGAGCGACGAATTCTTCGTGAGATTCATGAACTGGCTCGCGAGCGGCGGAACCGAAAGCTTCATCGCCTGAGGAAAGACCACATAGCTCGCTGTCTGCACGGGAGAGAGCCCCAGCGCCTCGCCCGCAAGCCACTGTCCCTCGCCGACCGAGAGAATACCGGCCCGGATCACCTCAGCGATCGGAGCCGAGGAGAAAAGCGTGAGCCCCAGCCAGAGGGCGAGGAATTCGGGCGACAGCGCGCCTCCCCCTTCCACCACAAAGCCTTCGAGATGGGGATGCGCCCAGCCAAAAACCGCTCCTGACAGCAGCCACACGGCAATCGCTGTCACGCAGAAAACGCCGAACGCGATCCCCCAGGCGACGAGGAAGGTGGATTTCCGAAGCGTCACCCGGCGTGCGGCCTCTCCGGCAATCAGCC
>ERZ791897.1362-NODE-1362-length-11633-cov-2.276818_pt1 | contig 11633 bp, 9 predicted proteins | sample MGYA00510152_ERZ791897 | MGnify/ENA primary metagenome ERZ791897 (study PRJEB30046, sample SAMN00792050) | human gut metagenome | study: EMG produced TPA metagenomics assembly of the A metagenome-wide association study of gut microbiota in type 2...
ATCCCTCAAAAAAAAATTTATGGAATTATATTACTCGTCCCATATATGCCTTTAAATTAAAAAATAAAAAGAAATTCTTTACCAAACAAATCATAGAATTATCCAAACAATATAAGATTGATATTATTCATACCAATTCTTCTGCATATCAGTTTGGGGCTACTGCAGCTCAATCACTAAAGATTCCACATATATGGCACCTAAGAGAGTATCAATCTTTAGATTTTGGACATTCACACGCTTACTCACTTCCATATTTAAAAAAACAACTACACAAATCCGGCAATTTCAATATAGCAATAACAAAAGGTATATATAATTTCTACCAACTAAAGGAGGAAAACTCGACTATTATTTACGACGGTGTTTTGAGGCAAAGTTATAAACCTAAAGAGTTTCCTAAAGAAAAGTATTTTCTATTTGTAGGACGCATCGTGAAAGAGAAAGGCATATTTTCACTATTAAATAGCTATAAAGACTATCTACTAAGAGGAGGTACCTTCAAATTAATACTTGCCGGAAACTATTCTTCAAAGACAAAACAAAAAATTGATAGACTAATAGGAAAATACAATATACAAAATAATATTACGCTTAAAGGAGCATTACCCACCAATCAAATATATGATCTAATGAATCGCGCAACAGCTTTAATCGTCCCGTCACCGTTTGAAGCATTTGGTCTAATTACAGCAGAAGCTATGTTTAACAAATGCTTAGTTATTGGAAAAGATACTGCCGGAACAAAAGAACAATTTGACAATGGTCAAAAAAAATACAATAAAGAAATTGCTCTTCGTTTTACCAACGAACAGCAATTAGCCACGCATTTAACAGATATAGAACAAAAACAGATACAACAATACACTGAAATCATCGAACGAGCATATAATTATGTTTCGTCATTATACTCTATTGAGAACAATGCCAAACAGATAGAGCGTCTATATACATCTATTCTTAGAACATAGTTATTTATAAGACGTAAACAAAATTACATGCATTTACAATATCAATAATTATTTTATATTTATCTTTGCAAAAAAATTAGGCCGTGCTATTTAACTCATTCGAATTCTTAGTCTTTCTACCAATAGTATTCTTATTATATTGGTTTGCTTTCAAAAAATTAAGGGCACAAAACTTATTTGTTGTTGTAGCTAGTTATCTATTTTATGGTTGGTGGGATTGGCGCTTTCTTATCTTAATAGCGTTTACTACTTTATGTAGCTATGCAAGCGGAATCCTACTTGAACGGCAAGAAGGACATAGACACATCCAACGTTTAATAAGTATTGCCAACATTGTATTAAACCTAACCATATTAGGAATATTCAAGTATTTCAACTTCTTCTCGGAAAATTTACAACACCTGTTTCAGTGGTTTGAATTTGAATTGGATTGGGTCACATTAGATATCTTACTTCCAGTAGGAATTAGCTTCTATACATTTCAAGCACTTAGTTATACAATCGATATCTACCGTCACAAGATGAAACCCACACATGATATTGTAGCATTCTTTGCTTTTATCAGTTTTTTTCCTCAACTTGTTGCAGGTCCTATCGAAAGAGCGACCAATTTACTACCGCAGTTCGAAAGCCAACGAACTTTCGATTACACAGCGGCAGTAGATGGTATGAGGCAAATTTTATGGGGATTATTCAAAAAGATTGTTGTAGCAGACACATGCGCTGTCGCAGTCAATCAAATCTTTGCAAATTATCAAACACTTGATAGTTTGAATCTGGTTTGGGGAGCTTTCTTATTTACTTTCCAAATTTATGGAGACTTTTCTGGATACTCGGACATCGCTATAGGTACAGCAAAGTTATTTGGCATTAACTTACTACAGAACTTCAACTTTCCATATTTTTCTAGAGATATTGCCGAATTTTGGAGACGTTGGCATATTTCACTCACCACTTGGTTCAGAGATTATATTTATATCCCATTAGGAGGAAGTCGATGTAGCAAATGGAAATCTTTCCGTAACACTATGATAATTTTCTTAGTTAGCGGTCTCTGGCATGGAGCCAATTGGACGTTTATTTGTTGGGGTGCATTTCATGCTCTACTATTTCTACCATTATTACTCATGGGAAGAAACAGAAAGTATAAAGACATAGTAGCTGAAAACAAATACCTACCATCCTTTATTTCCCTCAAAGAACTTGGACAGATTATTAGTACTTTCATTCTTGTAATGATTGGTTGGGTTATCTTCCGCGCCGAAAATATAAAAGAGGCCTATCAATATATCATTTATATGTTTACTAAATGGCAACCTTCATCGCTTGAATATGGAGTTAAATGCATCCAATACATTGCTATTTTGATTATCATAGAATGGATTAACAGACGCAAAATGCACGGACTAGAAATAAATATAAAATACCCTATAATCAGATGGGGAATCTACTGTGCCATATTCTATTATATATTTTATTACTCTAATGATATTCAAACATTTATCTATTTTCAATTCTAGAACTTTATGAGAAAATTTATATTAAAATGCTTATTCACCATATTCCCTGTCATGGTATTAATATACGCATATGGCTTTTATGTGAATTTCTATTTGATAGATCGTCTAACCAAAGCCGGTGATTTAGGGAAACTTGGCTACTTTTACATAGACAAAACCCAAACCAATTTAGGTACACCATTATCAGAGAACAAGGTAGATACATATTATGACAACATACAAAGAAATTACAAAGTTATGACCATAGGAGACTCCTTTAGCCAACAAGGTTTCAGTGGTTATCAAAATTATTTAGCAGCCAAATTAGGAGAAAGAATCCTCAACTATCCTGATCCAAGAGGAAGAGGATATAGCTCTGAAGATATCGCATTGTATTTATTGAATAACGATATATATGCTAGCCTAGGATGTAAGACTGTTATTATTGAAACGGTCGAAAGAGAATTTGTACAGCATATACTTAGCTTTAGAGATATTAAAGACATCAATTATACTCTTGAGAAAGAAGACAATAAGCCAGAAAATAATTTTACAGAAAAAAAGAAGAAAGATTATTTAATGGAAACGTTTAAATATATCAAATATCATTTATACAAATCAAAAAGGCCAGTAAAAGAAGTACAGTTAAACACTGATTGTTTCTCTGTTCCACCATACAACACCTTCTATTTTTACAATGACGATTTATGGAAATTATCAATCACAAAAGAAGAATACAACGCCATTTTAGACAAACTAAACTACCTTCATAAACGCTTTCAAGAAAAAGGCATTGACCTCTATTATATGATAGCTCCCGATAAATATGATGTATACCAACCATATATAATAAATAATCCATACCCGCCTAAGAAAGTAATTGATCAACTAGAAGAAAATGGAATTAACCAACTAAAATGGTTTATTAATCCTAGAGATAATTTTAGAGAAATGATTGCCAGCGGAGTCAAAGACGTTTATCATATAGATGATACGCATTGGGCAACTATAGCTAGTGAAACTGTTGGTAATATTATTGCAGATAAGATAGAAAAATCCACCGACTAAATTTACTTTTAAGTGATTATTAGCAAGTATGTCATAAACATTATCCATTTCCAATAAAAACATCCAGTAATCACAGACGATCTTTATCACGAGTAATCAACCAAGGCATCAGCCAACTAAAACTTTTATTAAAGCGTTCTACATAATAATCACTAGAATTTGCTTTTAAAGAAGATACTAAATGCAATGTAAGTTCCTCCTTGATTTCAGTAGGAACCTTAAGTCTTTTTATCTCTTTATAAAAGCTCCCATGACGCACAGTCTTTCTTTGCCTCCCTATATTAACGAGAGAATGCTCTATTCTATTTACTATATATATGTCTTCCCGAACCCCATCTCCTGTCTTTTGCCCCTTCTTGGTAGTGCTTACATTATGCAAACGAAAATTATTCAATTTTTCATAAACTTCGACTACCATTCCTTGCTTGGCCATTTCTATCCAGAAAAGCCAATCGCCACTATAGCGCATTGAAAAGCAAGACAAGTCTTTTATTTGTTCAAAACATTGTTTACGAAAGACAACACCACTAGCATTGTAAATATAATTACGCCAATAAAGATTATGTTTTATATAATCTTCACCATCAAAAATACCTATATTGTGAGGACGACGTAATTGTTTTGAAGTCCAACGATCAAAATCAGTAGATAGTTGATTCCCTTTTTCGTCTATACAGTGTGAACCTAGAAAACAGAAGGAAGCACGAGGATATTGATTTAAAACAGAAACAGCTTTCTCTAGAAAAGAAGATTCAGCCGCATCATCACTCTCGGCAATCCAAATATATTTTCCACGAGACAAACTTATTCCCTTTTGCCATTGAGCAAAAGGACTCCCTGTATTGACTGAATTAATCCCCAAATGAGCAACACGAGAATTTGTTTTATAATGGTTTAAAATAGACACACTATCATCGGTTGAAGCATCATCCAATAATATAATTTCATAGTCTGTATATGTTTGTACCAATACCGACTCAATACGTTGCTGTAAAAAACGAGCATAGTTATAATTAGGGATGATTATACTAACTTCCACCGGATGATTTTCCATTACAAACACACTATTTATCTTAGTTATTATAACAAACTGATAGCAAAGATACAGATATTATTCTTAAAAAAGACGCTAACCCTCTAATGTTTAGCAAAAAAGCCTTTAACACTTGTCACAACCAAATAAAATGTATACATTTGTAGAATTTTAGTGCAAGCCCCCTTAACTATTTAACTAACTTAGTAATAATTATATGAATAAACCAATGGCGAGCAACATAAGTACATCGCTAATTATATCCACCTATAATAGAAGCGACGCATTAGAATTATGCGTTAAAAGCGTGCTACGTCAATCTCTCCTTCCTGATGAAATTATCATTGCCGATGATGGTTCTAAAGAAGACACAGGAGAACTAATTCATCAACTGGCAGCTTCCTCTGAAGTTCCCATTATTCATGTTTGGCATGAGGATTTAGGCTTCAGACTGGCCTCCATCCGCAACAAAGCTATTGCGAAAGCATCTAAAGAATATATTATACAAATTGACGGAGATATCGTCTTACACAAAGATTTCGTCAAAGATCATGTACGTTTTGCCAAAAGAGGTAGTTTTGTAACCGGTAGCCGTGTATTAATCCGGGAAGATTTAACCAAAAAGATGTTAGCAGAAAAGAACTGTATCATTTCCATTCACGACAAAGGTACTAAAAACACAATCAACGGAGTACATTTACCTTGGTTGAGTCCACTACTTCAACATTATCGTCAATGGGATGTTTCTTACTCGAGAGGATGCAATATGGCTTTCTGGAAAGAGGATTTGTTAAAAGTCAATGGATACAATGAAGCTATAACCGGATGGGGAAGTGAAGATCATGAATTAGTATGCCGCCTTATCAACAGCGGTGTACGCAAGCGTACCATCAAATTTGCGGGAATCGTATTCCATCTTCATCATGAACTACATGGAACAGATAATCTAAACAACAACCGCAGTATTTTGAACGAAACAAAAGTCAGGAAACTAACCTGGTGCGATAAAGGAATCATACAAAACTAATATGGAAAAGAATTTGAACTTTTTAGATCGAAACGAATTTAACTACAGTCCATCGAAAGAAGTAGTAGAAGCTTTAAAAAACTTCGATATAAATAAACTTTGTTTTTATACCCGCATTTATGATGAAGGAAAGAAAAGCATATTATCTGTTTTCTTATCCGAATTATATGATATAGATGAAACACAAGTCCTGCTAGGCTACGGTGGAGAAGATATCCTGAAGCAAGCCGTTCATTACTTCCTGACTCAAGAAGATGGAAACAAAACGATGTTGATTCCCAAGTTCTCATGGTGGTATTATAAGTCAATTGCAGATGAGGTGAATGGCCATACTTTGCAATATCCTCTTTACGAAGACGGAAACACCTTTAAATATGACTTTGATACGCTGAAAGATATGATTCAGAAAGAGAATCCGAAGATTCTTTTACTGGCTTCTCCCAATAACCCTACCGGCAACGGTTTAACTCCAAAAGAACTGGATGAACTGCTTGCAGAAGTACCCAGCCAGACAGTGGTACTGATAGACGAGGCATACGCTTCTTTTGTTTCAACTGATACCAGTTATATCAAAAAACTGGTTAATAAATATCCGAATTTGATTATTTCCCGTACTTTATCCAAGTTTTATGGATTGCCCGGTTTACGTATGGGATTCGGATTTATGAGTAAGGAACTGGAAAATTTCAGCAGATACAGCAATAAATATCTGGGATACAACCGAATATCCGAAGATATCGCCATTGCAGCTCTTAAATCGGACGCACACTACCGCAATATCGCCAAACTGATGAACGAAGACCGTGAGCGCTACGAAAAGGAAATCGGCGTGTTACCCGGATTCAAAGTATATGAATCGGTTGCCAATTTCATTTTAATCAAATACCCGATAGAGCTAAAAGAGGCTTTACAAAAGGCTTTTGCCGAACAAAGTTATAAAGTGAAGTTTATGAATGAACCGGATATCAACACTCATTTGCGTATCACATTGGGACGCCCAGAGCAGAACCGGATCGTTATAGACACAATTAAAGAAATCGCATCCAAATGAAAGCAGTAATATTAGCCGCAGGAATAGCCTCACGCTTACGCCCGCTGACCGATACAACGCCCAAATGCCTCCTCAAGATAGGAGAACGATGTCTACTGGAAAGAGCTTTTGATGCTCTGATACAAAATGGATTCGACGAATTCATTATCGTCACGGGGTATCGCCAGCAGCAAATCGTTGATTTTCTGCAGGCACGTTATCCTGTCCAAAATATTACTTTCATCTATAATGACAGATATGAATCAACCAACAATATCTATTCATTATGGCTTACCCGACCATATACAGACGGGGAAGAAATATTGTTATTAGACAGCGATATTGTTTTTGATCCTCAAATTGTAGAGAAACTGCTTGATTCAGATAAAGCCGACATATTGGCATTAAATCGTCATGAGCTTGGAGAGGAAGAAATAAAAGTTATCGTAGACGATGCGCAAAAGGTTGTTGAAATCAGTAAAGTTTGCTCTATATCCGATGCTATCGGAGAATCTATCGGTATCGAAAAGATGTCAGTTGAATATACCAAAGCTCTATTCCAGGAACTGGAAATTATGATTACCACCGAAGGATTGGATAATATTTTCTACGAACGGGCTTTTGAACGACTGATTCCACAAGGATATAGTTTTTACGTTATGGACACCACCGAGTTCTTCTCGGCCGAACTGGACACTGTAGAGGACTTTCAACAGGCACAAAAACTGATTCCAGCAAGTCTTTATTAATCAAAATTCAGATAGGAATGGCAAATTACGATATCCGCCCTCTACAGCTTCGCATATTAAAGAATTTATTAGCTGTTGACAAAGTTTGCAAAGAACATAATCTGCGATATTACATCATGGCAGGCACCATGCTGGGAGCCGTCCGCCACAAAGGATTTATCCCTTGGGATGATGATCTGGATATCGGTATGCCAAGAGCCGATTATGATTTATTAATGGCTAATGCCAAAGAATGGTTGCCGAAACCATACGAAGCTGTATGTGCTGAAAACGACAAGGAATATCCTCTTCCATTCGCAAAAGTACAGGATGCCGACACCACTCTAATTGAACGTATGCATCTCAAATATTTGGGAGGCGTATATATTGATATATTCCCACTGGACGGAGTTCCGGAGAGCCGCATGGCGCAAAGAATGCATTTTGCAAAGTACGAATTCTACAAACGTGTACTTTATCTGATTCATCGCGATCCATACAAGCATGGAAAAGGTCCCAGTTCATGGATACCGCTATTATGCAGAAAGCTTTTTACCCTTACCGGAGCACAGGAAAGTATCAGGAAAGTAATGAAAAAGTATGATTTCGACCAATCCGCATTGGTCTGTGATTATGATGACGGAATGAAAGGAATCATGTCTAAAGATATTCTGGGCATCCCTACTCCAGTCTTATTTGAAGATGAAGAAGTATGGGGAGTACAGAAATATGATGCCTATCTGTCACAGAAATACGGAGATTACATGACCATACCTAAACAAAGTGGGCAAAGACAACACAATTTCCATTATTTAGACCTGAATAAACCTTATCGGGAGTTTGAAGTCTAACTATAATCACATAAAGGTAAGAAGTAGAAATGAAAATAGGTTTTGACGGAAAACGTGCAGTACAGAATTTCACCGGTTTGGGTAATTATAGCCGCTATATAGTGGATATTCTATGCCAATTCTATCCGGAGAATGAATATGTATTGTATGCCCCTAAGAAACGGGAAAATAAAAGGCTGAACAAATTAACGAAGCAATATCGGCAACTACAGCTTTCTTACCCCACTACTTCTTTCTGGAAAAAGTTAAGTTCGTTATGGCGAGTGTTGGGAGTCACCCGCCAATTGGAAAAAGAAAGAATTGATATTTTTCATGGACTTAGCAATGAATTGCCCCTGAATATCCATAAAAGTGAGGTAAAAAGTATCGTAACAATCCACGATTTGATATTTCTGCGATACCCACAATACTATCATTCGATCGACAGGAATATATATACATACAAATTCCGCAAAGCCTGCGAAAATGCGGATAGAATCATTGCTATCAGCGAATGTACCAAACGTGATATTATTGAGTATTTCGGGATTCCTGCCGATAAGATAGAAGTTGTTTATCAGGGATGTGATACTTCATTCACACACCCTGTAACAGAAGAGAAAAAAAGAGAAGTTCGAGCTAAATATCAGCTACCGGAGCACTATATCCTCAACGTAGGAAGTATTGAAGAACGAAAGAATGCCCTTTCGGCGGTACAAGCACTGACGATGCTTCCTGAACAAATTCATCTTGTCATTGTAGGACGCCATACAGAATACACTGATAAGATTGAACGTTTTATTAAGGAGAATAAGCTGGAAGAAAGAGTGCACATCATCAGCAATGTTCCTTTTGATGATCTGCCAACTTTTTATCAGCTAGCTGAAATTTTTGTATATCCTTCACGCTTTGAAGGCTTTGGCATCCCCATTATAGAAGCTTTATACTCCGGAATTCCGGTAGTAGCCGCAACAGGTTCTTGCCTGGAAGAAGCCGGAGGTCCCGACTCGATCTATATACATCCCGATGATATCAAAGGAATGGCCAATGCTTTCAAACAGATATACTCTGACCCTGAAAGAAAGAAAGTAATGATTGAAAAAGGGCAAATATTTGCCAAAAGATTCTCTGAAGAAAAGCAAGCGGAAGAGATCTTAAACATCTACAAGAAATTAATGAGATGAACATACTTAAACACACAATAAAGAAATTTATATATGGCACTCTCCCATATTATTTCATGAAAGGATATAAGCCCGGCTCTCCTTATCTGAAATACTATGAATATATTAAAGAACATGGATATTCAAGACACCTGTATGAATTCAAAGATGAATATGCAAATATGCCCGTTGACGTACAGAAAGACGAGGAGAAAGGTTTATACTATGTTCAAAAAGAAGAGAAACGGCTCTATTTCAGAAAGAGCACTCCGGCCAGGAAAATTCAAAAATATTACAGGGCTTTGAGCATGGAACAAGACAGGCGCTCACCGCACCATTATTTCAACAGCGTTAAAGAAGTGACAGGAAAGGTATTTGTGGATGTTGGTTGCGCCGAAGGATATTCTTCATTGGAAATCATCGAAGAAGCCAAACATGTTTACTTGTTTGAGCAGGACGAACAATGGCTAGAGGCCATCAGAGCGACCTTTGAGCCATGGCAAGATAAAGTTACGATTGTCCAAAAGTATGTAAGCGACCATAACTCTTCAAGAGAACAAACCCTGGATGACTTCTTCAACAATCAAACGGATGAGCATCTGTTTCTAAAAATGGATATCGAAGGAGCTGAACGGCATGCATTGGCCGGATGCAAGAACTTATTTCAGAATTGCCAAAAGTTGGATTTTGCAATTTGCACATACCATCTACATGATGACGAAGCAGTCATTTCTGCATTTTTGGATAAGAATAACTGCACATATACCAACCAGAAAGGTTTTTTCAGGCATAAAATCCGCAGTGTAGTCATGCGCGGAAGTAAGAGTTAATCATTGATAATCAGCAGAAAGCAATTCGCAATAGTCATACTTACACAAGTATGTATCATAAATGCGCTTTTCTTTTTTCAATAAGAAACGTGAGATATGCGGTTCCCAGGAAAAGAACTTACGCACTGAACGGTACAAACGGAAGAATAAAATCAGGGATACGATATGCCTTTCTTGTTCTTTTCGCGCCGCACGACGATAAATATAATGAGTAAAGAACTGATCGCTATAACGAAGAGCCAGACTGACAGTAGATTCTACATCCCATCCCCTCAAAGAAGCGTATTCTGTCATTATATAAGTCAGCACTTCACGAGAGATGCATAAACGACACATATTACGGCACACAGTATCACAATCAATATCCGATAGTAACTGCATGCGATTCACGTCGACCAGGGAAAAACTATATTCATCCGCATCATTCTGATGGATCAATATATTGCCGGGCGAATAGTCCAAATGCAGGATACCTGCCTGATGCAAAGCAGCCGTGTAGCGCGCAAAAGCAGAAAGTTTATCTTCATTTCCTTCCACTTTCCCATCCATCAGGGAACGGACTGTTTCGCCACCATCATAACAACAAATGTAATAGCTATGTGAAAGAAGGCCACTCTGGAATTGTTCGATCATAGCAACTGGCTCCGGAGTGTCAAAGCCATGTTGTTGAATTTCCATAGAGTAAATATAGGAACGCTCTGCTTTTGATTGCCGGAAAAACGAATATACAACACGATTGATGATGTGAGGCTTCTTAAAGCTCTTCACCACAACATCAATGCTGCCTAAGCCAATTCGTTTTAAAACATTACGCCCATCGTACACCACATCTCCTTTTTCCTGGAAGGACCTTGGAATTTCTTCTATCTCCTTCTGCAGATGCGCGTACTTGGGATTTACAATCACTCTCATTACACTCTCCTATATAATACTAATTACAAAGATGGAGCAAAGATAAAGAAATTAAGGCATATTCCGACTATATTTTTTTCTTTTCTCACAAAGATTGGCTAACTCTCTATACATATAAGTACTGTTGCGAACAACTTTAGTCGTTTTTTCTTTTTTCTTTTCATTTATATTTAGACATAAATGCTTTTTTTTAGCTATGTTTGCACGATAAAAAGCATAAAGAAGTCAAGCATGAAACCAATCAAAAAAATTCTGATTATTCGATTTAGACAAATAGGGGACTCTATTCTGGCTGTTGCATTGTGCAGTACGCTGAAAAAAAGTTTTCCCGATGCAGAAATACACTTTGTGCTGAATAAAAATATAGCATCGCTCTATGAGGGTCACCCGGACATAGATAAGGTTATTACATTTGACAGGAATGAGAATAAACCATTCACTGCTTATATAAAAAAAGTATGGCAAGTGACGCACCAAAACAAATACGATGCCATCATCGATATGCGTTCTACGATCCGGACTCTTTTTTTCTCTCTTTTTTC
>ERZ791897.1363-NODE-1363-length-11626-cov-2.265923_pt1 | contig 11626 bp, 9 predicted proteins | sample MGYA00510152_ERZ791897 | MGnify/ENA primary metagenome ERZ791897 (study PRJEB30046, sample SAMN00792050) | human gut metagenome | study: EMG produced TPA metagenomics assembly of the A metagenome-wide association study of gut microbiota in type 2...
TCCCTCCGACTACATCGTACATATCCCACACGAGCAGACGATGGTCTTTTGCATAACGACGAATGGTTTCCGCTGCTGTCGCTGTACGTGGATTGATGGCATACGTGCGTCTACGCCTTCGCTGCCGGAAACTTTCATAAGAACCGGGAGGGGTAGTCAGAAGAATGGGTACGTTAGGAAGACTGTCGCGCAACAGTTTCACCAGTTCATCCATCTGATTGTAGTGCACATTTATATTATAACGCCGGTTATGGCTTTCATTGGTTCCGAAAGAGAGAATCAACAATTCGGGCTTCAGGGCGGCAATTTCGGCAATACGATCCGGATGGGTAAAGGTAAGGCAAGTAGCTCCGTTGACGCCTTTATCTATATAAGAAACAGCACCGAAAGTTTCTGTCAAACGGGCACCGATGGTTTGAGGGTAGATATGTCCACGTACATGGCTGTCGCCAATATGAACGATACGGACTGTATCTTCGGAGAGTCCGGCACGCACCTGGCGAAGATGTTCGAAGACGGGAGCTAGCAGAGCGATACTGTCAATAATCTCATTCCGACCGGTTTCGCGGAAAGCTGAAGGGAAGGATATTTGTACAGTGATCGTATCATTCGCCCAGTTCATTTCCCGTAAAGGCTTTATAAGTTTTGCGGTCTTTCCCAGTGGAGGACATACAGGGATACGGTCTTGCGCGATTGCTTCTGCAAGGAAACAAGGAACACTCAACATACCGGCGAGAATAAGAATAAAGACAGACTGCAGATTATTCTTGCTCATAAGCACGCCTCCTGTCGTATTGTTCCTTACCATAGATCATCGTTTCATAAAGTAGTCCCGCCAAATGCTTGCCGCCACGGAAGTTTATATGCGTATAATCGTAATTTGCCATAGAAGGTTTGGCATGCACCAGTTTTGCCATGCTGCCTTCTCCGCCCATTGCTTCAAACATATTCCAAAAGGCGATGCCGCTTTCGGCTGCAATGTTCTGCTGATAACGAATCAGATTCTTCACACCGGGCATGGTACGAAGTTCACCGTTCTCGTTTTTAGAATCACGGTCGCCGACGCTCAACAACAGGATTCCTGCTTGTGGGAAACATTCTTTCAAATGCTCGATAGCTGTGAGCAGTCCTTTTTGATAGTTATCATAATTGCGTCCCCGTTCGGTAGCTACATTCAAACCATATTCGAGGATAATGAGGTCGTAAGGACGTTGGCGGTTAAACTGTTTCAACATCTGTGGAGGAATGCCCCGCAGAGAAAGACCGGAACTGCCACGCAACGAGAAGTTGTCGAGAATGATTCCTTTCTTTCCATCCATTGCCAAACCATAGAACAATGTAGAGTCTGCACGGTCTACTGTCCAACGGATAGAGCCGATGCGTCCGTCTACCTGAATTTGCTGCAATCCGTCGGAAGGGCCTAATGAATAATTCTTGTTTTCTCCTTTGTTCACACGAGCAGAAAGGAGAACGGAGTCTCTGTTATGGAAGAAGATGGAGGCACGCTGGCAAGTATCGAGCAGGGAGGCATATTTATTTTGCCCGCGCAGTTCTACATAAGCTCCGTTGCGGGGAACGAAATAATGACCGGATATGCCTTGTTTCTTCTTATCGAAATAGACGCTGTCTGTTACCGCATGACTGGACCATCCGCCAAACGTATGTCGCACAGTAGGGCGGTAACCGCTTGTCATGGAAGTGATGGTAACAAAACCTACACCACAACCGCCGAATTGTTTCTGAAGCATTTCACGTAAGTCAGCCGTAAAGATATCCGCTTCGATAAAGGAATCTCCGAATACGGCAATACGCACCTGTTTGTCATCGGAATCACTGGAAGAGATACGATTGAGCGCTTCATAAAAAGGAGCCATCCCCCGGAGAGTGGAATCACTGTAATCTTCAATGCAAGTCATACCTGTACGACAGGTATCTACAAAGGCAGGTTTTACAACAGGAGGCAAAGGGATACTGTCCGAATCAGCCGCAGCAGTCTCCGATTCCGGATAACGAAGGTCGCTCAAAAGGTCTACACGCCTCATCGTGTGCCCGTCAATAGTCAGCACCGGAAGCCAATGAAGCCCGAATAAGGCTACAAATACAATCAGTACGAACCACAACGAATATTTCAAATAATTCTTTATTATCTCCATAATGTTCCTAAAATCCAAAACGACCGCAAAGATAGACAAAAGCCACAAAAAGAAAGGAGAATCTACATTATTTATTAGATTCTCCTTTCCTTTTTATCTATCTGCCGGACTACATTTAAATGGTCCGTTCAATGTTCCACACAAATGCGCGCAAGCCTAATTGCTCCGTCTGTAAGTCCATCTTATGCAAGGTGTCGAGCAACGGATCGACTTTGCTATCGTCTACTATCGTCAAGATAGCCGAGCACATACTTGGCCAGGCATGGCTTCCGAAATGCGGATCGCCTGTTTTCGAACCACGTCCCTGTACTTTCTCAAGGTACGTAAAACCACGACAACCCAAACGGTCGAGTAATGCCATGATTCGTTCGTAATAAGCCTGATCGAATGTTATCAATACTGATTTCATATTTCTTTTCTTTATTATTTCTTAATAATACTGTCTTTATTCGCCTGGAAGTAAACATCCAATTCACGTTGACGACGGAGCTTACGACGACGGTTCTTAATACCTGTTCCTGCAAATACACAATATAGAGTAGGAATCAAAATCAATGTCAAAACAGTAGAGATCGTCAAACCACCGATTACGGCAATCGCCATCGGACTCCACATTTCAGAACCCTGACCGCCACCGATAGCCATCGGAATCATACCAAGAACGGTAGTGGCAGTGGTCATCAATACCGGGCGGAGACGGCTCTTACCAGCGGTTACTACAGAGTTCAACACTGCCAGTCCACGTTCGCGACAAAGGGTGATGTAGTCGATAAGCACGATACCGTTCTTCACCACAATACCAATCAGCATGATACCTCCCAACAAACTCATGACACTCAATGTACTGTTCGTAAAGAATAGTGCCATCAAGACACCGCTAAAAGCAAACGGCAGGGAGAACATAATAATGAACGGATAGGTCAGTGACTCGAACTGTGCTGCCATCACGATAAATACGAGCACAACAATCAGGATGGCAAGTGTTCCCAAATCGCGGAACGAATCCTGCTGGTCTTCGTATGAACCGGAAATCTGAATGGTGACATCTCCCGGAAGATCCATTTTATCTATCACCTTATTACCGGCAGCTACTACGTCGCCCAACGGAGCACCGGAGATTACTGCGGAAACGGTTACAATACGTTCGCGGTCTTTACGTTCAATAGTAGGAGGCGCGAAACGTTCGACTACCTTTCCGACATCTTTCACACGAACGGATTGTCCTTGCGCATTGTAAATGAGAATATTTTCGAGACTTTCCAGACTTGTACGGAATTCAGGCGCATAACGCACTTTGATATCATACTCATCTCCGTCTTCACGATATTTAGACGCTACCGCACCATTGACACGGTTACGCAGGTAGTTACCGGCAGTTGAAAGATTCAAACCATGCATTGCCAGTTTTTCACGGTCAAAGTCTACCTGATATTCCGGCTGATAATCACTACGGCTGATATTTACCTCGGTCACACCTTTCACTTTCAGCAATTCACGTTTCAGACGAGCTGCCACGCTGTCGGTTACCGTCATATCATATCCGTAAACCTCAAAGTCGGCACTAGCCTGTGCGGACATACCTGTGTTGCTACCTCCGAGGATTACCTGTGCTTTACTGAATTCCGGATAGGCTTTCAAATCTTCACGCATCTCATCACAGACTGCTTCCAAAGTGATATCACGATCGCCCGGATCCACCAAACTGATGTTGAACGAAATAATATGCGACCCGTTGTCCTGCATAGATGCCCAGGTATTATCAGAGTCAGCTTGGCCGACTGTATAGTTACAGACTTTCATGATGTCTTTATACTTCGTCAGCCATTGGTTAGTCAACTTCTCTGAAAGTTCCTGCGCTATCTCTTTTCGTGTACCGATCGGCAGCTCCAACTTCACGGCAATACGGGCGTTATCCTGTGCCGGGAAGAACTCCGTACCGATACCCTTTGCACACATTAAACTGATAACGAAGAAAGCAATACATCCCACAATGACAATCGGACGATGACGTACAGCCCAGTTCAGCATCTTCGCATACCAGGTATCGAGCCCGTCGAGTGCTTTCTCTATCGGAGTAAAGAAGAGCTTGAACATCTTCGATGGTTTCTTCTGCAAACGAAGCAACTGGGAACAGAGCATCGGAGTCAAAGATAGTGCGGCGACCGTAGAAATAAACATGATGGCACACATCATCCAACCCAACTGTTTGAAAAGTACACCGGACATACCGCTTACCATTGTCAACGGGAAGAACACGGCAATCATGGTCAGCGTAGAAGCGACTACAGAAATTGCCACCTCATTTGTTCCGTGCACGGCTGCCTGTTTCGGATCGGAGCCACGCTCGATATGGGTCGTTACGTTTTCAAGTACCACAATCGCATCATCCACTACCATACCGATAGCGATAGAAAGTGATGAAAGCGAGATGATATTAATCGTATTTCCACTAATCGCCAGGTAAATGAACGAGGCAATCAACGAAAGCGGAATGGTGATACAGATAATCAATGTAGCACGCCAGCGTCCCAGGAAAAGGAACACGACGATGACAACGAAGAGCAAGGCATAAACAACGGTTTCCGTCAAACTGTCGATGGTGTTCAAAATGTTGTCGGAGGTATCAACAATGACACCGATCTTCACGTCACTCGGCAGGTTCTTCTGAAGCCTCGGCAATGCGTCGGCCACTTTCTTGGAGATTTCTACCGAATTGGCTCCCGACTGTTTCTGAACAACAATCATCGCACCTTGCACACCATTGTTATAGGTTTCCTGTGCACGTTCTTCCACAGTATCGACGATTCGGGCTACATCACGCAAAAAGACATTTGCCCCATTATGCGTACCTACCACTACGTCTGCCAACTGTCGGGAATCATCGAATTCACCTTCTACACGCAACGCGTATGTTTCACTACCGATATCGAAGTTACCACCGGGAATGTTCTTATTCTCGGCGCCGATAATGGAACTGATTGTTTCGATAGTCAGGTGATAGGCTTCCAGTTTATTGGGGTCGCAATAGACCTGAATCTCACGTTGCGGCGCACCACTGATAGACACGGTTCCGACTCCCGGAATACGCGCCAGCGGGTTTACCACACGGTCGTCCAATATCTTATAAAGGGCTGACTGACTTTCATTGGCCTGTACGGAAAGCAGCACGATAGGAATCATGTCCGTACTAAATTTGAAGATGATCGGATTCTCGACATCATCGGGAAGCTGCGAACTTACCATGTCGAGTTTATCACGCACATCATTGGTCAGAACGTCAATATCGTTACCAAACTCGAACTCCAATGTAATCAATGACATATTCTCGGAAGAACGGGAGGTAATATGTTTCAGGTTGCTCACCGCGTTCAACGTATTTTCGAGCGGGCGAGTCACATTATTTTCTATATCCGAAGCACTTGCTCCGGGATAAGCGGTCATTACCATGATTGTATTCGTGTCAATGTCCGGATACAAGTCGATAGGTAACTTGGACAAAGAGAAAAGACCAAAAATCACCACTGCCAGGAAGCAGAGGGAGGTCATAATCGGTTTCTTAACCGCGCCTTCGTATAAACTCATGTTATTTTATTTAAAAGCCTCTCCCTGCTCCTCTCCCCAAAAGAGGGAGCCGGAAGATCGTGTTGAAATCAGGTTAATTAATAAAAGCATCGGGCGAAAGGTACTGAACACCTCTTATTTGGAAGAAGACTGGGAAGAGGCTTCCACCTCTACTTCCATACCATTCACCAAACGTGACTGTCCGGCAACTACCACCTGTGAGTTATCCGGTACACCGGATTTCAACTCATACTCCGTACCCATGCGTCTACCCAGTTCGACCTTATTATAAGATACTTTACCGTCTTTATAAACGAATACATAACGGTCACCGGAACCTGCCTGCTTAACGATTGCCAAATCGGGAACAACGACGTTTTCTGCTGTACCGAAGTTCAATGTCGCACGGGCAAACATTCCCGGACGCACACGCTGGTCTTTATTATCCAGTCTGATCTCTACCTGGAATGTACGGGTAGTGGCATCTATGGTAGGGTAAATCAGATTGATGGTTCCTGTAAATACTTCATCGCCATATACATCGAGTTTCACGTCGACAGGAGTACCTTTTTTCACTTTCGTGAAGTAGGTTTCGGACACGTTAATCAGGAGTTTCACCGGAGTGATCTGTTCTACTACAAGTACGGGTTCTCCACCGCTGTACATATCGCCATTATCATAGTTGCGTGCAGTGACCACACCGTTGATAGGGCTTTGCAAAGAGGTATTCTCCAGCAGATTCTTATAAGCGGTTTTCTTCACATCGAGTTGCATCTTCGAAGCATCCCACTCTGATTTGGACGCACCGCCCACTTTATATAATTCGTCAATACGGTTGAATTCTATTTCCTGATTATCTAGTTGCAGCTTCGTCTGTTTCAGGTTGGCTGCATCCATCTGCACAAGTTTCTGGCCTTTGGATACGCGGTCGCCACAAAAATCTGGTCAATACGTACGGGAGACGAAGGGGCTATATTATTCTTTACTTCAGCTTCCACCGTCGCTGTGTAATCTTGTATTTGATCTACGGGACGGGCTTTTACGTCTGCCAGCTTCACAATGGGCTTCGCGTCCACATGTTCCGCAGCCGCTTTGTCTTTTCCACCTGTACATGAGCCCATAAACACAGTTAACAGCAGGGCTACCAATTGGATACTTCTTTTCATATTCCTTAATTGTAATTTTTTAGTTGTCTATCTTTATTCTTTTCCCAGAACCTGATCGAGGTCTGCCTTAGCAACCAGGTAATCGTATATGGACTGATTATAGGTGAGTTGTGCCTGTGTCAGCGACACTTGGGAGCTGTTCAGTTCGAGCACCGTCCCCTTACCTACATCATAACGTTTTTCGGCAATCACTACCGCTTTCTTTGCCTGCATCACATTTTCCTTGTTACTGACTACCTGCTCTGTGCTGGCACTCATGTTATTGCGACAACTGACAATCTGCATATTCAATTGTCTTTCCGTATCAATACGATTCCAATCGAGCTGGCGCATCTGTATACGGGCGGATTTCACTTTCGTAAAGTTACTTGCCTTATATAAAGGTATGCTGAGATTGAACATCAGGCTGGAACTGTTGCTCCAGTTGTAATTGAAAAAATTGATATTCGGATTATACAGTGATTGATATTGGTAGGAGAAACTCATTGAAAGAGTCGGCATAAAGTTTGTCTTTAAAGACTTTACGTTCTTTTCAAGCAACTTCATGTTCAAGTCCAACTGCTTCATGGTGGTATTGTTGTCCAGATTTACATTTTCTTCTCTCAACTGGTTGGCAAACATGGCCGTCTCATAGTTGGTCAGACTATCGTTAATCTTTATCTCCACATCGGCTGTGATCCCCATCAGGACTTTCAACTGCAACTTAGCCAAAGTCACCGCATTAGCTGCCGAAATCAAGTTCGGTTTAATACTGCGCATCTGCACTTCCGCACTGATCTTGTCATATTCGCTCACAGTTCCCTGCTGATATTTGGCATTCACCACATTGTAGTTATCTTCTGCCAGTTTATAACTGCCTTGAAGCACTTCATAGCTGTCCTGCGCAAGCATCAACTGATAATAAGCCTTGCTCACCTGATTCACGAGATCCAGTTTGGAAGCGCGTGACTTCTCTACTGCCAGTTCAATATCCGTCTTTGTCATCGACATGGCACGATAAACGCCCGGCACAAAGAGTGGCAGATTAATACTCAACCCCGCATTAACGGTGTTCGAACCGTCTTGCCCCATCTTGAACACGTTATCGTTCAATTTCATTTCAGCCGCTTTAATGGTATGGTCTACTGAACCGGCAATACTAGCCTCCGGCAACAGACTTTGCCAGGCTTCTTTACTGGCAACTTTCTTTAATGCAACTTCTTCTTCTGCCACTTTTATTGTCGGATTCTCATCCAATGCAATTTCCAGGGCTTTGTCTAAGGTTAAGGTTAGTATATTCTTCTCCGCCTGTGTGTCCTGCGCCTTTGCAAAACCAAATGCACAGAGTGCCACAGCTACCAGAAGAATCTTCTTACCTGCCAATCTTTTCATCTTGTTCATAAACTGAATTTCTAATTTAATCTTACTTGTTTGTCAATAAAACCTCACTTTTGCTCTAATCTGCGATGCGGTTCTTACGATATTCTTGTATAAAGTCTTCCAGTACCTTTGCTCCTTTTTCGGTGGAGATGCCGCGTATATAAGTAAACATGATGGATTCGTACACTTCAATAAAAGGATATTCATTGCAGATATCCGTATTCAGAAGTACGTCAAACTGCTCTCGTACCAGCAAATTAACGATAGCGAAGTTCACATCCGGACGAAAGATGCCCTGCTCTACTCCCGTCTTGAAGAAGGACATCGTTTTCTGCGAATCGCTGTCCTGCCGGTTCTTCATCATCTCATATACCTTCGGATATTTCTTGATGTCTTCAAAAAAGCGTTTATTCGTCTGATGGAACACCTCAATACTTTTCTGAAAGACTGCAAGTATTACCTCTAACACATTATGCGACTGTTCAAAGATTTTCTGTAAGTACTTATCTCTGTCGGCCTGTGCCTTCAGTATACATTCTTTCAACAACGATTCTTTATCCGAAAAGACTTCATAGAGGGTACGTTTGGATATTCCTAATGCTGCTGCAATGTCGTCCATCGTAATACTCTTGATGCCTTTTGAAGTAAAAGCTTCTGTTGCTGCCGTTATGATCCGTTCTCTTAACTCTACCCGTTGGGAAGCGTCTTTTCCATGCTCTGCCATCATCCGTTTTTCTATTTTATTAAAATGCAGTTTTCGTTTTCTTTTCATTTCCAAAGGAAAAACGGAACAAAGATATATAGAAAACTCAATTAACAAATCAAGTTTCCTTCTATTTATAATGCATTTGGGAATTATTATCATTCAATAGAGTAAAATGAAAACAAGTGTTAATAGGAAATACGGAACAAACATAGGGCAAAGGTAGGAATGAGGGGAATACGAAGTAAAGTTTTATCGCCGGCAGAGGGATTATAATCGACCAATGCCGGATAAATGTCGATAGAATCAACACTTACCCGGCAACAACAGTCACCATTATTAACGAAAAGCGAAAAAGGGTTGGTTTATGGTCAATAGTCAATTTGTGTCCTCTTCAGGAAGGCGACTGTTTTATGTATCTCCTTGTACATCACGATATCATCTTTCACAAAAGGCACTTCTTTCCGATAGGCATGAAGGAAACGTTCAAGAACGGGAGAAGTTTTCAGCGGACGACGGAAGTCAATGCCTTGTGCAGCATTCATCAGTTCGATGGCAAGGATATGTTCCAGGTTGTCCATCACTTTATAAAGTTTGGTAGCGGCGTTGGCGCCCATGCTTACGTGGTCTTCCTGTCCGTTGGAGGAGACGATGGAGTCGCTCGAAGCCGCATAGCAGTACATTTTATTCTGGCTGACCATCGAAGCGGCGGCATATTGCGGAATCATGAAGCCGGAGTTCAGACCGGGGTTGGCAACCAGGAATTCAGGTAGTCCGCGGAGTCCCATAATCAGTTGGGAGACACGGCGTTCGGAGATATTTCCCAATTCGGCCAAAGCGATGGCAAGGAAGTCATAAGAGATGGCAAGCGGTTGCCCGTGGAAGTTTCCGCCGGAGATGATCCGGTCTTCATCGGGGAAGATGGTGGGGTTGTCCGTGACGGAATTGATTTCAGTCAGCAATACGGAGGCAACGTAGCGGATGGCGTCTTTCGTGGCACCGTGTACCTGCGGGATGCAGCGGAAGGAATAGGGATCTTGAACGTGTTCTTTGTGACGTTCGATAAGTTCGCTACCGGCCAGTAGTTTGCGGAAGGCTTCGCCTGTCTCGATTTGTCCCTGATGGGGGCGGATTTGCTGGATGCAGTCCATAAACGGGTCGATACGACCATCAAAGGCTTCGAGGGAAAGGGCGGCTATGAGGTCGGCTTTTTTTGAGAGGCGGAAGGCTTTGAGCATAGCGAATACACCGTTGGCGCTCATAAATTGGGTGCCGTTGAGCAGGGCCAGTCCTTCTTTACTCATTAGTTTGACGGGTTCCCAGCCGAATTCGTCAAGTACGCTGATGGCTTCGCACTTTTTCCCTTTATAGTAGACATCGCCGACACCAATCAGGGGGAGGAAAAGATTGGCGAGCGGAGCAAGGTCGCCGGAGGCTCCAAGGGAGCCACGGTCATAGACGATAGGCATGACGTCATTGTTGAAGAAGTCGAGGATGCGCTGCACGGTGATTACTTGTACGCCGCTATGTCCCAATGAGAGGGCGTGGGCTTTGAGAAGCATCATCAGTTTGATGATGACGGGGCGGATTTCTTCGCCTACGCTGCAAGCATGGCTTTTTATCAGGTTCTCCTGAAGCGTACCGAGTTCGTCGGGAGAAATATTTTTGGTACATAAAGAGCCGAAACCGGTTGTTATACCGTACAGCGGTTCTTCGGAAGAAGCTATTTTGTGGTCGAGATAGTCACGACATTTCTGGATGCGCAACTTGGCTTCGGGAGCTAGTTCCAGTTTTAGGTTTTCGTTGATAATTCGTTCGATGATTTCGAAGGTCAATGCTCCGGAACCGATATGATATACATTCTTACTCATACGCGCAAGTCTTGATTTACGGCATCCAACAATTCTTTTTCTCTCCAGCAGGCGGTTTGCTCGATTGTATCGGCTTCGGTTTGCAGTTGGAGGACAAAATCTCTGTCTTTGAGCGAACCAAGGTTGATACGGACGTTCAGCAAGGCTCCCAATACAGCGGAACGGGCGGCCATCATGGCTACACAGGCATCTGTGACGGCATTGCGGTTACCCAAGCGGGCAATATCTGCTATGACGGACATCATATCCAGGGCTTTGCGGGCTACTTCCAACGGAACGAGGGCGGCTTGTTTGGTTGCTTCCTGAATGGCGGCACTTCGGGCGGCTTTCTCTTCGTCGGTTGTTTTAGGAAGTTTGAAGCAGGCAAAGACTTCGTTGTAGGCAGCGGAATCTTTATCGATAAGTGCAATAAATTCGTCCAGCAAACGGAGGGTGATTGTTTGTGCGTGCTGCATTACTTCTTCACTGGCTTCGTATCCCTTTTTTCCTACGGTGAGCCGTGCTACCATTGTAGAAAGGGCGGAAGCCAGCGCTCCATCCAAAGCGGCAATACTACCTCCACCGGGTACAGGGTCACTGCAAGCTACTTTATCTAAGAAATCTTTTACGGTTAAATCTGCTAACATGGTATTTTGTTTTAAGTGATTAATTGGGTCAACTATTAAGCAACGGGATACAGCATACCGCCTTTAATAGTCATGATTACACAGTTCATGCCTATATAATAAGGTAGAATATGATAGTTGTCGGAATTGAGAACGATAAAATCGCCTTGTTTGCCTACTTCGATGCTTCCAATCCGGTTGGCTCGCT
>ERZ791897.1372-NODE-1372-length-11492-cov-2.262394_pt1 | contig 11492 bp, 8 predicted proteins | sample MGYA00510152_ERZ791897 | MGnify/ENA primary metagenome ERZ791897 (study PRJEB30046, sample SAMN00792050) | human gut metagenome | study: EMG produced TPA metagenomics assembly of the A metagenome-wide association study of gut microbiota in type 2...
TCCATATAATAAATCTGACACATCAACACTTGAAGATGAAGAATTATAAAGACCTGACAGGCTTTTCTGTATGCTTAATGCTTCTGATACAATATTATTAACTGAACCTGATTGTTCTTTAATTCCCTTCATTAATTCAGACTCACTTCCTAACATCTTCTTTAATTCAGACATATCTGCACTCTTTAACTTATCAGTGTCAACTGAAAGCTTGCCATTATCATCAACAGTAATACCTACTGCCGCAAGTGCCTCCTTATTGTCTGTTACAAGCTTATCAAGCTTAGTCTTGTAAGTATTCTCAATTGTGCTTCCAACTGTATTAATGTTAGTAATAAGTGTATTATAAGCACTTACAAAATTATTAACAGTATCATATACCTTATCTTTAGAATAATCACTTGAATCTTCATTCCAGAGCGATTCGTTAGATAATGAACTTATTACACTGTTAAGATTAGATGCTGAAGATGCAACCTTCTCATACTGTGCATCCTTAGAAGAACTTGATGTATCATATCCAAGAACTTCTTTCATCTTCTGCTGATATCTTAAGTTGTTATTCCGGATAAGAACATCAATATAAGAATCTGCGGCACTCTTTGACTTGCCTGTTGAACTACTACTATTTAACATATCAAGAAGAGTAGTAGATTGTGTAGAAATATTCACTTTATCTTCCTTTCCGTGCAATCGCACCAGGATATATAATTCCCTCCGTGGATATCCATATTTTATATATCGGCACGCATAACAATATGTTTAGAAAATATTCCTAATTTCCATCGCGGATTATAATTATATCATTCAGCTTAAGCATAGTATCCTTCTGTGGAAGAATTGATAAATCATCTCTAAATATAAGATATATTGACACAAAATCTGTTTCTTCAATCTCCTCTACTGTCTTTCCTGCCTGTGTCTTATCAATCTTTATCTCTGCTATCTCTCTTATATCTGCATTTTTAATATCAGAAATGCTGCTTTTTCTCTGATACTGTTCAACAAAACCTGCACTAATAATACCTGTTGGTATAGCCACCGCACCAACTCCAAGATAGGCTATGCATATCGCCATAATTCTTCCAAGTGTTGTAACCGGATATATATCACCATATCCTACTGTAAGAAGTGTTGACATACTCCACCATATTCCACTGAAAGCATTGCGGAATATATCTGGCTGTGCATCATGTTCAACGCAGAATATAAATAAAGTTATATACTCAACCCATTTAAAAAATCCCCCATAAATGCAAGCTCATCAAAGGTCTGCAAAAATGTCACTATAATATTAGAAAATATTGTTATCGTTATAAATATATCAAAAGCCCTGCTTATGCGGTTGCTCTTATCCCCAATCTGAATTAAAAAAATACCGGTGCCAGCTGCTAACTGACACCGGTATTAAAATTTATAAGGAGAAATGTATATTATTATGATGATGTGAATACCAGCCACTAATCATGTTATTCACATCACACAACAAGCGATTAGTTGTTAGCAAATAATGCTGTTGATAAATATCTACCTGAGTCTGGGAGTAATGCGACGATATTCTTACCCTTGTTCTCTGGTCTTTGTGCAAGAATTGTAGCTGCCTTTAAAGCTGCACCTGAAGAAATACCAACAAGTACACCTTCACTTACTGCGAATGCTCTGCCTTCTGCAAATGCATCATCATTATCAATTGCAATTATTTCGTCATATATCTTTGTATCAAGAACTGTAGGAACAAATCCTGCACCGATACCCTGAATCTTATGAGCACCTGCTGTTCCCTTTGAAAGAACCGGGCTTGTTGCTGGCTCAACTGCTACAATCTTAACATCTGGATTCTGTGACTTAAGGTATTCACCAACACCTGTAACTGTTCCGCCTGTACCAACACCAGCTACGAATATATCTACCTTACCATCAAGCTGTTCCCAGATTTCTGGACCTGTTGTAGCCTTGTGAGCTGCTGGGTTAGCCGGATTATCAAACTGTCCTAAGATGATAGAGCCTTCGATTTCCTTGTTAAGTTCTTCTGCCTTTGCAATAGCACCCTTCATACCCTTAGCACCTTCTGTAAGAACAAGTTCAGCACCATAAGCCTTTAAAAGATTCCTTCTTTCTACTGACATTGTATCTGGAAGTGTAAGAATTGCTCTATAGCCCTTAGCTGCTGCAACTGAGGCAATACCAATACCTGTATTACCACTTGTTGGCTCGATGATTGTTGCACCAGGCTTTAATAAGCCCTTATCTTCTGCATCCTTAATCATTGCTAATGCAATTCTGTCCTTTACAGAACCTGCTGGGTTGAGATATTCAAGCTTACCAAATATGTTAGCCTCTGTAACCCCTGCCTTCTTAGAATATCCATTAAGCTTAAGTAATGGTGTCTTTCCTACTAATTCTGCTGCACTCTCTACATAATTACTCATATTATTAATCCTCCTGAAAATGTTTTATTAACGTTTTCCTATAAACCTATATGTTTAATGTGTTTTATGATTGCATTATATCCTCTGATTAGTAATCTGTCAACCACTAATTTTTAAATTCTTATAAATTTTATCACATCCTGTATTATCACTCCTTAAATTCATAATAATTAAATAAATAAAGAAGCCCGTCATACAGCCGGTGTCATTAATTCAATAACATTGCTATATTCCAGACTTCTATTTATTATATTTATATAACTTACTAATATGTATATAACATTACATATATGATGTTGTTGTCAAAATTCCATTCACCCACCTATGAGCAAGCTCATAAGGTATTAGACCTTTTGACTATAGTATCATATATATCAGCCAAATTTCTTCGTTACATCTGCCTTCATTATCTTGTCAGCATATTCCACGCCATATTTTTTCACAACATACTTATAGCACTTTGATAACTGAGGTGTTCTTGACTTCAAATCGTGTGCATCAGATGCAATATAATCTACAATATGGTCTTTAAGAAGTGCCTTAGTACATCTCTGTACTGCCCAGCCATTATCGCCGGTAACTGAGTCTGCGTTAATCTGTATGTCAGCACCCATTCTCTTTAACTCATATATATAGTCCCAATCCTTAACAGTACACACATATCTTTCAACGTGTGCCACAATTGGGTGATAGCCAGCCATTATAACATCAAGTACAGCTCCTCTTACCTTGTCCTGCTCAACTCCTGAGGAGAACTCTATAAGAATTGTGTCAGTTCCGCACATTGTCTTTTCATCAAGCTTATCCAAATCGTCTAATATCTCTGACCTGAAATACACTTCCCTGCCAAGATACACTCCCATATCAGGAAATGTCTTAGCCGCCTCGTCAGCAAGTATCTCATAATGCTCTACTATCTTGCTGTAATGTGCCATACCTCTCTTAGGATGAAAATGTGGTGTCAATATGACATCTCTTATACCATCTTCATACGCCATTTGCAACATTTCCATACTTGTCTTTATATCCGGCGAACCATCATCAACTCCAAATAAAATATGATTATGTATATCTGTAAAACCTGTACATACAGGTTCTTCACTCATCTTTCTCATATAAAACCCGCTCACTTTCCAACCATACGTTCTTATATTTTATTATATAAAATATACATATCATCTGTCAATCAAACTATTACAAAGCTTATATAAACTTTATAATTACCAGTTCTTACATTCACGAAGCCCTATATTTACAACGCTTTATACTTGGATATTTCTTCAAGATACTGCTGCCCTATCGTACTTAACGCAATTCCTTTTCTTGAAATATAACCAATATCCATAACTTCCTTAGCATCAAGCTTTACTGCACAATATTCATCACCATTAAGCTCCTCACATATAATTCCCGAACACAACGTATATCCATTAAGTCCAACCATAAGATTAAGCATAGTTGCCCTGTCATTAGCCTTAATAAGCTGCTTATATTCATATGTGCTTAATACTTCTTCTGCATAATAAAATGAATTATAATCCCCCTGGTCAAATGAAAGACACGGATAATCTTTTAACTCTTCAAGCTTAATAAGCTTTTTGCCAGCAAGCGGGTGTCCCTTGTACATATATACATATATTTCACATTCTAACAATTTATGGAACTCAAGATAATTATCATTGAAGATTTTCTCAAGCACATTTTTATTAAAACTGTTAATGTACAGTATGCCAATTTCACTTTTGCCATTCTTCACATCTTCTATAACCTCATGTGTCTTGGTTTCGTGTACAGCAAACTCATATTCGTCCATACCATACTGCTTAACCATATGCACAAAAGCATTAACCGCAAAAGAATAATGCTGCATTGACACACTGAATCTTTTCTTGACTTCTGATTTAGTAATGTATCTTGCATCTAAAAGCTCATACTGCTCCATAACCTGTCTTGCATAACCGATAAATTCCTTGCCGTCAGGTGTTACTGCAATACCATTCTGTGAACGTCTGAATATCTGTACTCCAATCTCCTCCTCTAAGGAATGTATTGAAGTTGAAAGACTTGGCTGTGATATAAAAAGCTTCTTGGCTGCTTCATTAAAAGACTCTGACTCTGCAACAATTATCGCATATTTTAACTGGTTTAATGTCATACCTTAATCTCCATATTATGCTATTCTTTTTATACCATTCCTTTTATGCCATTTTCTGAAGGAAGGCTTTAGTTCTTTCACTCTTAGGGTTATCTATAACGTCTTGAGGCTTACCCTCTTCGACTATTACGCCACCATCCATAAATATAACTCTGTCAGCTACATTTCTGGCAAAATCTATCTCGTGTGTAACTATAACCATTGTCATCTTTTCATTGGCAAGTTCTCTTAAAAGCTTAAGAATTCCTGCTGTTATCTCTGGGTCAAGTGCAGATGTTGGCTCATCAAAGAACAGCATCTTTGGATTCATAGCAAGTGCCCTCGCAATAGCAACTCTCTGCTGTTGTCCACCTGATAACTGGCCTGGGTAGCTGTCTTCTTTATTCTCAAGTCCAACCTTCTTTAAAAGCTCGCGTGCCTCGGCAGTCACCTCAGCTTTATCACGTTTCTGCACATTAATTGGTGCATCAATTACATTTTTAAGCACTGAAAAATGTGGGAAAAGGTTGAAATTCTGGAATACAAGTCCAAAATTATTTCTTATGCTGTGTAATTTCTTCTTGTCTACATACTGTGCTGCACCTGACTCATTAAGAGTTGCATTCTCGCCACAATATGACAATGTTCCCTCATCCATATTCTCTAGGAGAGTTGCACATCTTAAAAATGTTGATTTACCAGAACCTGATGGTCCGATTATTGCAACAACCTCTCCCTCATTAACTTCTATTGATATATCCTTTAACACTTCAAGACTTCCAAATGTCTTTTTTACATGTTTCATTTCAAGTAAACTTGTACTGCTCATACTGCCTCCATCTGTTTAATAACGCATTTTCTTTTCTATATATTCCATTATCCAGGCAACTATAAAGTTGAATATATAATAAAATGCTCCTGCAATAAATAATGGCATTATGCTTGCACTTGCCGCCGCAATCTGCTTAGCGAGCGTGAACATTTCTGTATACGCAAGTGCAAATGCTAAAGATGTATCTTTTACAAGAGTTATTACTTCATTAGTAACTGGTGGAAGCACAATTCTTGTCATCTGCGGAAGTATAATTCTTACAAATGTCTGTGTCCTTGTGTAACCAAGAACTGTCGCAGCTTCACTCTGTCCTGCTGGTATTGCCTGAATTCCTGATCTGAATATCTCTGCAAAATATGCTGCATAATTAAGTGCAAATCCTATAATTACCGCATAAAATCTATAACTGTAAGAAAGCGAAATTCCAAATACATAATATGGACCAAAGAACACAACTAAAAGCTGTAACATAAGGGGTGTCCCTCTCATTATTGATATGTATATCTTTGCAATCCATCTTATTACATTTACCTTTGACAATCTTACAAACATAAGTAAAAGTCCTAATGGAAGTGAGAATACAAGTGTAAGTACGAATATTGCAAGTGATGCAAGCATACCTTCTGCAAGCTTAGATACAACGCTTCCAAGTTCAACAAAGAAATTACCTTTATCAACAGTTAAATCACTATCGTTTACAACATTATCAGCACTTAAGCATATGCTTTCCTCAAGTCCCCATTCTTCAGCTATCGAAAGAAATGTTCCATCATCAAGCATAGCAAGAAGTGTTGATTGTACTTTATCTCTTAATTCTGTATTGCCAAGTTTAAAGCCTATTCCATACTGTTCATTAGATACATGCTGTGACAACATTCTGAATCTGCCGCCTCTTGCATTAAGTTCATAATTGGCAACACCCATATCCATACATATCGCATCAACTGAACCAGCATCAAGATTCATAAATGCACCATTATAATCACCAACCTGCTGTAATGAGGCAAAGCTTTTGGCAAGTGCAACATTTTCTGGTTCTGCATCTTCACCGGTAAATGCCGCAAGTGCAGATGAGTCTGACTGCACAACAACAACCTTTCCTGCTAAGTCTGATAATGAATTAATGCTTGAATCTGACTTTACTATTACAACCTGTGAATTATCAATATATGGAGTTGTCCATGTATAATCGGACTCCCTTCCGTCCATAGTAAATCCATTCCATATACAATCTATGCTTCCAGATGAAAGTTCCATATCTTTAGAATCCCAGTCGATTGGCTGTTTGACAAGCTCCCAGCCATTACGTCTGCATACTTCTTCTGCTAAAGATAAGTCAAATCCAACATATTCTCCACTCTCATCTTTGTATCCATAAGGTGGAAATTCCGCATCAAAACCCACTGTAAATGTTGTCTTGCCGTCTGACTGCTTCTTATCTGAACAGGCAGTAAATGTACCTGCTATAAAAGAGCATAATAAAAGTACAATGAGCATTTTCCTTAATAATCGCGTGTTGGTACAGTTCCTCATATTAATCTCCATTCTGTTCTTGCAATTCACTTCTCTAATACGTGAATATTTTATTACTTTAATACACTAAATCGTACCCTACTTATGCACTTATGTCAACTTAATATTTTACATATTCTAATACTGTTTCTGCAAATGTATCTATATCGAATGGTTTGGCTATATGTCCATTCATTCCGTGCTCCAATGCCTTCTTCCTGTCCTCATCAAATGCATTAGCTGTCATTGCTACAATCGGAATATCCTGCCATCTGTCTTTTTCTAACTGTCTTATTAGACGTGTAGCCTCAAAACCATCCATATCCGGCATACACACGTCCATAAGAATAATATCCACGATACCTTTTCTATATTTTATATAATCCACAGCTTCACTTCCGCTGGCACATTCAATTATATGAGCACCATTTTCCTGTAAAAGCTCGCAGGCAATTTCCCTGTTATACTGATTATCATCAACAACCATTACCTTTATATCTGACAACCTCTGATCATTCTTTATTATATTATTATCTGTCACGTTGTCAGTTACATTTTTATCGGCCTGTGTCCTGACAACATATTGAAGCGGTAACTTTACTGTAAATGTTGTACCTTCGCCTAACTTACTGTCAACATCTATTGTTCCATTCATAAGTTCAATTATCTGCTTGGATATAGACAGTCCAAGCCCTGTTCCCTCTACTGATATATCATTATCGTATGCTCCCCTTGTATACAAATCAAATAATGATGGCATATCCTTTTCATCTATTCCCCTGCCATTATCCTTCACTATAATAATATAATTATGTATATTATCCCCTATATTATTATTGCAGTCTTCTTTCACAATAACGTCTATATGTCCGCCAACCGGCGTATATTTGATTGCATTGTTAATAAGATTAATAAGCACCTGGCTTATTCTCGTCCAATCCATATACACATATTTATCAATTATACCCTCAAGATCAATTGTCATCTTTTGTTTCTTTACTGCCGCCTGAATTTCTACAAGATTATAGAAATCTGTCATAAGCTCATAAATGTCACTTTCTTCCTTTTCTATATTAATCTTTCCCTGCTCTATCCTTGACACCTCAAGCACATCATTAATAATACCAATCAGATGATTTCCAGCTTCTTTAATCTTTTCAAGGCAATCCTTAACCTTATCCTGATTCCGATTATCCATATTATTCTGTGCAATTGAGGCATAGCCAAGAATCACATTCATAGGTGTCCTGATTTCGTGCGACATATCAGAAAGGAACTTTCCCTTTGCCCTGCTAGCACTTTCAGCCTGTGCAAGTGCTTCCTCTATAAGAAGCTGCTGTTCAATCTCTTTCTTTATAACATCTTCAATGTCCCTTATCATAAGAATAACACTTACAGGCTCACCATTTTTTCGCTTATCAACGACAACACTTACAAGACACCACCTGAATACTCCATTGGCTACCTGTCTTTTGTATCTGTATTCTGTCTTATCTTTATGTTTTAATTCACATTTAAGATTATCAACTGCAAGAAGCGTTGACACATCTTCCTCCGAATTATTACATATGATATTACCTGATATTCTGCGGTTGACCTCGTTAGTATAATCTATAAACTCATTATCCTCGATATACCACGGATATATTCTTTTGCAGGTATTAACTGAAAGATTGACATAGTACACCTCGTAATATGCCTGAAGCGTGCTTGATACAATATTTCCATACCATTGTGTTCCTTCTGTGGCAATACTGCTTTTATTATTCCCTCTACTCATAACTTTCTACCCCTCTGTTATCTACATAATGACATTATTCTCTCTTATATCTGAAACAAGCTGTCGCCTGAACGCCCTACACCCATTCTCATTCCAGTATTTTCTTTTTTCTATCTTTATAACCTCAAATGTAGTATTTAAGATATGTGACTTATAACTTGTGTTAGGTTCTCTGCCTGGATAAAATACAGTTATTGAATCCCTAAACTCGTCTTCGTCCAAATCATAATCTTTAGCAAACTGCTCAGAAAGTTCATCTGTTGTAATTCTCTTAATATGTGCATAATATCCCACAAGATATGCAAAATAGTCCACATCAAACTTTTCTACCCAGTAATCATCTGATGCCACAAATACAACTACAGGGAACTGCCTGTTATCATCTTTAATAAGATCCTTTAATGTATTGTATTCTTCTTTATTATCAATACCCCTTACATTCTGTCTTAACCTCTCCACATCACAGATTCCAATGTTATCTGCTATCTCTCCATAGAAGTTAGGACGGCTGAACAATACATTTTCATTATCTCTGTACTTATCTGCTGGCTCGGCATATTCATTACTTACGTCAAATAAAAGCCTGTCACCATCTTTCTTAATAGTAGCAATCGATATCCACAATCTGTTAGCGACCTTAGAATCAAGGTGCGTTGTAATCTCCTTGAAATATAAATTCTCATTATCATATTCAAGCGATACCTTATACCCTGGTCTTTCATTATCATATGTATCCACACTGCCCGGCATATCATCAAATACTTCATTAAATCTTGAATGTACCCACGAATATATATAATTAACTGCCTTTTTAAATGCGTCCTCCATAGAAAGATTAGTAAGATCAATGCAGGAATGTGACTGGAATACCTTATAATTGCCAAGCGGTTTAAATGGCTCAAAGCGGCGTCTTTTACCGCCAGTCTCGAATTCCTGTTTGTTCTTATGCTCCTGCTCTATCTTTCTAAATACCTCATTAAGCCTTTCATCATCAGGACCTATCTGATTGACAATCTTTACTATATTATTAAGTGTAAGCTCTATTCCATTCTCTGAAGTATCAAGCCACAACTGTTCAATAGCCCCTTGTCTTGGTGCCTTATAAAATATCTTTGCAAGCTCTGTGTCTGAGTCAAACAGCTCCTCTATGTATCGATGCAGAGGTTCATTCTCAAACTTTAACCTGTAGTGACACCTTAACATATCATTCCATTTTTTGTCTTTGTAATGCTGATGTCCTAAATCTTCAAGCAGTCCTGCTATCGAATCATCACACAGTTCAAATGTAGCAAGAATACTGTTCATCTTTCTTGCCAGTGCTTCGTTACCTATTCCAAACGCCGAGCCTTTATATCTCATATCGTGCTCAATCTCGTGCCAGCCCTCAAATGAGTTCGTCCTTACCTGAACCTCAAATGTATCGTCAACATAATCTGACAGATATGGATTGACAATTGTCTTGCTAAGATATGCTGGAAGCTTGAATATTCCATTGACCTTCATAGCCTTGAATTCATATTCATTATTCTCCGTAGTCTCCCACATTCCTGGAGATATAAATAATGTATCTAAAAGCTTTCTGCATATATCTACATCATCAACAAAATATAGGATTATTCTTATTCCTACAAGATCCTGCATTTTCTTATCTTCATTCTCCGTACCCGGACGTCCGTAATCCTTAAATATAAGTTTATTCACCATAGAATCAACTGCCTTGACCCTGTATGCAATTCTGTAGTAAAATCCTGCTCTTTTTAGCTTTTCCTCTATAATGCTTAGTAAATCATCTTTTACAACCTGTGGAACAACTATCTGTTCAACATTCTCCTTTGTAAATAACTTATTAACTTCATTCATAAGTAACCCCATCCAATTCTTCATATATCTTTCTTTTAAGCTGTTCTTTAATGCTATCCTTGGCAAATGCAGCTTCTGCTGAATTAATAAGCAAATTCTTTAATATTATACCATTTATAGGAAATGTTTGCACAAGTAATTTAAGTTCATTTTTAATACTTGTGCCTGAAACCATCATATTGTCCGTATTTATGGTAACTTTAACACCATTATTAATAAGTTTCATAATTGGATAATCAGCAATATTATCAACAACTTTCGTATTAAGGTTACTTGTAGGACACAATTCTAACGGAATTTTCTTATCTGCCAGCTCCTTAATCATATCCTCTGACCAGGCTGCCCTTATTCCGTGTCCTATTCTTTCAGCTCCCATATATATTGCCGTCTTTATGCTTTCTTCTCCATCTGCTTCACCTGCGTGTATTGTAAACGGAATATTATATGCCAAAGTTTCTTTAAATATTCCAACAAACTGCTTTGTTGGATATAATTTTTCTGCACCGGCAAGGTCTAGTGCCACAACTCCACGTCCAAGATATCTATGGGCAATCCTTATCGTTTCTTTATTAAGCTCCTCATTATCGCTTCCCCTCATACAGCATAATATAAGCTTGTGATAATCTGAATTATCGAGTCCTTTTATTGCCGCCTGCACAACCTCTTCCTGTGTCAACCCCTTCTGCATATGAAGCTGTGGTGCAAATCTTATCTCACTGTACATTATCCCCTGACTATCCTGCCCAGCTATTAACATTCTCACACATTCAGTAATAGCTTCAGCTTTCTGCAAAAGTGTCAGTGGAAATTCAAATTTTTCCAGATATTCATTCAAATCCCTGCAGTCTTTGGACACCTGTAATCTTTCTTTCAGGTCTTCTTCACTTTCATTAAGTTCAATACCATTGATAAGAGCCAGCCTCTTAGCCATTGGAATACTGACTG
>ERZ791897.1375-NODE-1375-length-11473-cov-6.678052_pt1 | contig 11473 bp, 6 predicted proteins | sample MGYA00510152_ERZ791897 | MGnify/ENA primary metagenome ERZ791897 (study PRJEB30046, sample SAMN00792050) | human gut metagenome | study: EMG produced TPA metagenomics assembly of the A metagenome-wide association study of gut microbiota in type 2...
GTTCTGCGAGAAGATCTTCGGTCCCGCCAAGGACTGGGAGTGCTCCTGCGGCAAGTACAAGGGCATCCGCTTTAAGGGCATCGTCTGCGAGCGCTGCGGCGTCGAGGTCACCTCGGCCAAGGTGCGTCGCGACCGCATGGGCCACATCGAGCTCGCCGCTCCCGTGTCCCACATCTGGTACTTCAAGAGCCCCACGAGCTTCCCGATGAGCCGTATGCTCGACATCAAGTCCAAGGACCTCGAGAAGGTTCTGTACTTTGCCAGCTACATCATCACCGAGGTTGACTATGAGGCCCGCGAGGCCGACGCCGACGACCTGCGCGAGGAGCTCGCCGCCGATCTGGAAGAGATCGATGCCGAGTGCGCCCGCCAGATCGAGTCCCTCAAGGAGCAGGGCGACCCCGAGAACTTTGACGAGTTCTCCGACGAGGAGCCGCTGACCCCCGAGGAGATCGCCTCCGGCATCGTCGACATCGAGGAAGAGTGCAAGGATGAGAAGCAGCTCCGCACGGATGCCTTCAACGCCTTCATGAAGCTCACCGAGCGCGACCTCATCTCCGATGAGCCGCTGTTCCGCGAGATGACCCGCTACTACTCCATGTACTTCAAGGGTGGCATGGGTGCCGAGGCCGTCCGCGACCTGCTCGCTGCCATCGACCTCCCCTCCGAGGCCGAGAAGCTCAAGGCCATCATCGCCGACGAGGACTCCCAGAAGCAGAAGCGCGAGAAGGCCGTCAAGCGCCTCGAGGTCGTTGACGCCTTCCTGAAGGGTGGCAACAGCCCCGCGAACATGATCCTGGACGTCATCCCGGTCATTCCGCCCGATCTGCGCCCGATGGTCCAGCTCGACGGCGGCCGTTTCGCCGCGTCCGACCTTAACGACCTGTACCGTCGCGTGATCAACCGTAACAACCGACTCAAGCGCCTGCTCGACTTGGACGCCCCTGCGATCATCGTGAACAACGAGAAGCGCATGCTCCAGGAGTCCGTGGACGCCCTGTTCGACAACGGCCGTCGTGGTCGCCCGGTCTCTGGCCGTGGCGGTCGCCCGCTCAAGTCGCTCGCCGAGGCCCTCAAGGGCAAGCAGGGTCGTTTCCGTCAGAACCTGCTGGGTAAGCGTGTCGACTACTCCGGCCGTTCGGTAATCGTTACCGACCCCAAGCTGCTGCTGCACCAGTGCGGTCTGCCCAAGACCATGGCGCTGGAGCTCTTCAAGCCCTTCGTCATGAAGCGCCTGGTCGAGCTCGGCAAGGTCGAAAACATCAAGGGCGCCAAGCGCGCTATCGACCGCGGTGCCACCTTTGTGTGGGACATCCTCGAAGAGGTCATCGACGGCCGCGTCGTGCTGCTCAACCGTGCGCCGACCCTGCACCGTCTGTCCATCCAGGCCTTTGAGCCGGTTCTGGTCGAGGGCAAGGCTATCCACCTGCACCCGCTGGTCTGCTCGCCCTTCAACGCCGACTTCGACGGCGACCAGATGTCTGTCCACGTGCCGCTGTCCAGCCAGGCTCAGGCCGAGGCTCGCGTGCTCATGCTCTCTGCGAACAACCTGCGCTCGCCGGCATCCGGCAAGCCGGTCAACATCCCCTCGCAGGACATGATCATCGGTGTGTACTACCTGACCCAGGTCCGCGACGGTCTGCCGGGCGAGAACCACGTGTTCTCGAGCTTCGACGACGCGCTGCACGCCTATGACTGCCGCTCCGAGGTCGACATGCAGGCCAAGATTCAGGTCCGCGTGTCCGCCGAGAACGCCAATGTCATCAACGAGGACGGCACCCGTATCTTCCGCGTCAAGAACGGCAAGAACGAGTTTGTCGACTACGACGTCACCGGCAACAAGACCGCGCGCTTCGAGACCTCTATCGGCCGCATCATCTTCAACCGCCAGTGCCTGCCCGAAGACTATGAGTTCATGAACTACAAGATGGTCAAGGGCGACGTGGCCAAGCTGGTTGCGGACTGCTGCGATCGTTACCCCGAGGCCAAGGTCGGCCCGATCCTCGACGCCATCAAGTACTCCGGCTTCCACTACGCTACCCGCGCCGGCCTCACCATCTCGGTGTGGGACGCTCTCATCCCTGCCGAGAAGCAGGAGCTGCTCGATCGCGCCCAGGCCAACGTCGACCAGATCAACGAGTACTTCGAGGAGGGCTTCATCAACGAGACGGAGCGCCACATCGAAGTCGTTAACGAGTGGACCGCTTGTACCGATAAGGTTGCAGCGCTCATGCTCGACTTGTTCGACGAGGAGAACCCGCTCTACATGATGGCCGACTCCGGCGCCCGTGGTTCTAAGACCCAGCTGCGTCAGCTCGGCGGCATGCGTGGCCTGATGGCAGACATGTCCGGCGAGACGATCGACCTTCCCATTAAGGCGAACTTCCGCGAGGGCCTGCTGCCGCTCGAGTACTTCATTTCGACCTACGGCGCCCGTAAGGGCCTGGTCGATACCGCATCCCACACCTCAGACTCTGGTTACCTGACCCGTCGTCTGGTCGACGTGGCCCAGGACGTCATCGTCCGCGAGGAGGACTGCGGTACGCACGAGGGCGTCACCTACAACCTCATCATCCCCGGCACCACCGACCTCAACACCGACCTCGTCGGCCGTTGCTTCATCGAGGACGTCGTGGCCCCCGATGGCACCGTGCTCTTTGAGCAGGACGGCTACATCGAGAAGGTCGCCGACATCCAGAAGATGGTCGATGCCGGCCTCAAGAAGGTTAAGCTTCGCGCACTGCTCACCTGCCGCTCCAAGTACGGCGTGTGCCAGAAGTGCTACGGCTGGGATCTTTCCACCCGTCGTCCGGTCGCCATCGGTACTGCCGTCGGCATTATTGCCGCCCAGTCCATCGGCGAGCCCGGTACGCAGCTTACGATGCGTACCATTCACTCCGGCGGCGTCGCTGGCGTCGACGATATTACGCAGGGTCTGCCTACGGTCAGCCGTATGTTCGATATCGTCGGCAACGTCAACGAGAAGATTCTGGGTCGCGAGGCCGAGCTGGCTCCGTACTCCGGCCACCTCTCGATTAAGCCCGAGAAGTCCGAGTACGTGCTGACGCTCACCGACTCCGAGGATCACACCCGCGTCCTCGACGAGCGTCGCGTCCCCGCATCGGTGCGCTTTATGCCCGAGATCGAGGACGGCTGCGAGGTTCGCGCCGGCGACCAGATCACCAAGGGCTTCGTCAACTTCCGCAACCTGCGCAAGCTGACCGACATCGAGTCGACGATGCACACCTTCGTCGAGAGCGTCAAGGACGTCTACACCAGCCAGGGCGTCGACCTGAACGACAAGCACATCGAGGTGCTCGCACGTCAGATGCTGCGTCGCGTTCAGATCACCAACCCCGGCGACTCCAAGTACCTGCTTGGTCAGTACGTCGACCGCTACGAGTTCGCTGACGAGGTCGAGCGCGTTGCCCGTCTGGGCGGTCAGGCTCCCGTGGCCGAGCCCGTCATCCTGGGTACGCTCAAGGTCGCGTCCAACATCGACTCCTGGCTGTCGAGCGCTTCGTTCATCCGTACCGCTGGCGTCCTTACCGAGGCTGCCATCGAGGGCAAGGTCGACCACCTGCTCGACCTTAAGTCCAACGTCATCGTCGGTAAGAAGATCCCGGCTGGTACCGGCCTCAAGCCGTACGCCAACGCCAAGCTGACGTATCGCACGGCCGACGGCTACGTGGACATCGACGGCCCGGCTTCGCCCAACGCCAAGTCGCTGCCCGAGTGGGCTCCTGTGGAGCTCAAGGACCTGGACGAGCAGCTCCCGCAGCAGCTCGACTGGGCCGGCTACGACGAGTTCGGTGGTGCTGACGGTTCGTTCACCCGCAACGGTCACACCATCTCCGCCGAGAAGGCTCGTCTGTACCTGTTCGACGACCTGGGCGTGTCGCAGCGCTGGACCAACAAGTTCAGCGAGGTTGGCATCGAGACGGTCGGCGACCTGGTTGGCAAGTCCGAGGAGGATCTGCTGCGCATCGATGGCATCGGCGCCAAGGCGATCGAGGAGCTCCGTGACGGCCTGGAGGCCCACGACCTGCTCTACATCCTCGAGAACAACGACGACGTTGCCGACGAGGAAGACCTCTCGCAGCTGCTGCAGATGGTCTTTAGCCCCGACGGTCCGGACGATATCCTGCTGGGCACCTCCGCCACGCCGACGCATCACGCCGATGCCGACGAGGAGCTCCTGGGCGCCCCGATCGACGACAAGAAGGCTCCCGCCAACGGCGCGATCAACGAGGACATGGCTTCCCTCGACGAGCTGCTCAACCAGCTCGTGGACACCGACGACGCCGAAGAGGCCAAGGACAACGACGAGGAGTAACTAGTTCCGCCGTTCTAACGAACGGCGGCGACCTCCGTCGCTGCGCGGCCCCCAGAGCTACAATCTGTCATTCAAAAGGCAGGGCATGACCAAAAGGTCAATGCCCTGCCTTTTTCATGCCACCTTGTACGCTCTGGGGGCCGCTCGCTTGCGTATGCTCAACCTGTTGCGTTCCGTTGATCCCTTGCCAAAAAAGGGACAGGTATATTTTGGTAGGTTTTTCCTGCTTGAATTTGAAACATTTCGTCCGGCCAGAGCGTATCTATGGTGAGGGCCACATCGAGAACCATTAATGTCACCGGGAGGTGATTATGGAAGAACAAGCTTTTAGACAGGCGGTCGAAGACCACCGGGATGTCGTGTTTCGGATCGCATTGACGTATCTGCGTGATCGCGCTGACGCCGACGATGTCGCTCAAGACGTCTTTCTTAAGTTGCTCAAAAGCGACGCGCAATTTGAAAACTGGGAGCATCTTCGTCGATGGCTTATCCGGGTCACGATCAATGAATGTAAATCTCTCTTTCGAAAGCCGTGGAGGCGCGTGGAGGATATTGAGAATCTGGCCGATTCGCTTTCGACGGCGCAGGAGGAGACCAAGGCGGTCCTGTCAGACGTTATGCGACTTCCGGAGCGATTCCGTATTCCTATCGTGCTCTATTACTATCTGGGCTTTTCGACCTCAGAGATTGCCGAGTTACTGCATGTGCCAGCCGCGACCGTTCGAACGCGTTTAGCTCGCGGTAGATCGAAGCTCAAATTCATCCTAGAGGAGGGCGACCGTGAAATCCAATCAAATCAAGCAGGCCTTCGAGTCCATCCAAGCCGATAGCGATTTTGCCGACCGTGTTATTGATGCTGCTGCGGGTGAGCCGCTTCATCGAAAGGGCCACGCGAAGCCTCTGTATGTTGCCCTGCTCGGATGCCTTGCCGGAGTGCTGGCGACCGGAGGGGTCGCCTACGCCGTCGTCAATTCCAGCTATTTTGCCTCTGCCTGGGGAAACCATGGCAACGGAGAGTCCGTTACCTGGACAAATGGCGGCTCGTCGGGGACGAAATATACCTACACCAGAGAGTTTGGTGATGGTATCGCGCCCCAAAGCTTGGAGGGTTCAGTACAGAAGGTCAATCTGTCCGTCGAGGGCAACGGCTATACGCTCGACATTCATGAGATGGCAATCGACGAGAACGGTTGCGGTGCTGTGACGTTTACATTGTCCAATCCGAATGGCGTTAACTACTACAAGCCGGCGGCAGAGCTTGGCGAACTTGTTCTCTATGGTGAAGAAGAAGGGGGCGTCAGTACACCCAGCATGAACTTCGGCGAGGAATGGGCTGATACACGCTGCACCATTGATAAAGACACATCAAGCGACACGGTCATTAACGGCACGATGTACTTTGCATCTTGGAATCGCGATCGAGATTTACGACATGCGGTCACCTGGAATATCAGTTGGACGGAGGGCAAAGGTGAGGATGCGAAGGTGATCGAGGTGTCGACGCCCGAGTTTAGCATCGGAGCGTACGTCGATACAAAGAAGCTGAGCTCTGACGACTCACCTCTTGAAATCAGCCCGTTTTCCATCCAGACGCACATCGATGATCTGGGCGATGAAGCAGTCGATCATAAACTGACCGTCATCTACAAGGATGGATCGGAGCAGGTTATCAAAGACGATGCCGCGGGCGCGTACAACTTCTATGTTTCACTGGCGCGCAATAACGGCGAGAACATCTGGGTGCCGACAAAGCTGATCGATGTCGATCAAGTAGTCTCGGTAACCCTTGAGGGCACGAGGTGCACATCGACAGGGGAGACTCAAACGCAAGAACCCTTTACCATCATCTATTCGTAAGGTCTGAGGCCGCTTCCCACCAGGGGAAGCGGCCCATTTTGCGCTAAAGCGACGTTTCCCCAGATAAAACCAACCAAAATAAACCTGTCCCGTTTTGGCAGGTAACGTTGCCCCGACGAGCACGTCGGATTCCCGGCCCGGGCGGCCCGCTGTTTAAGTTTGTCGCGAGTTCCGCACGCAAAGGAAAGCACTTAATGTGCTTTCCGTCTTGCGCAGGACTGTAGAGCAGCAAACTTAAACAGCGGGCCGCACGGGCCGGGAATCCGCCCCCGCGCACAGAAGGGGATTCCTTTTGTGTAGGCTTTGCGGAAATGTGCCAATTTTGGGATACGCCCGGCGGCGTGGTCTGTTGACGGCACAGCTAACGCCACGTATCCTATCGAACTGCGTGTTTCGTAGGGGGATGCTGACCCCTCGATTCAAGCCGTTGCACTTTACAGAAAGCTGGAATCATTCGAGAAGGAGTACGCTTTGCCTACTATTAACCAGCTGGTTCGCCAGGGCCGTCGTTCCGTGCCCAAGAAGTCCAAGAACGCTGCTCTGCAGCACAACTCCCAGAAGCGCGGCGTGTGCACCCGCGTCTTCACCACGAGCCCCAAGAAGCCGAACTCGGCTCTTCGTAAGGTTGCCCGTGTTCGCCTTGTCAACGGCATCGAAGTTACTGCTTACATCCCGGGTGAGGGCCACAACCTGCAGGAGCACTCCATCGTGCTCGTCCGCGGCGGTCGTGTCCGTGACCTCCCTGGTGTCCGTTATCACGTCATCCGTGGCGCCTACGACGCTGCTCCGGTCCAGAACCGTATGCAGGCCCGTTCCAAGTACGGTGCTAAGCGCCCCAAGGCCAAATAAGCCAGATAACGTTTTGATACTTTCGCCGTGTGCCGCCTAAGCGCCGCACGGTAGACACTTAAGGAGATTTCACATGCCGCGTCGTGCAGCAGCTAATCGTCGTGAGGTTCAGCCTGACGCCGTTTACAACAACCGCCTGGTGACTCAGCTCATCAACAAGGTCCTTCTTGACGGCAAGAAGGCCACCGCTGAGCGCATCGTTTACACCGCTTTCAAGATCGTTGCCGAGAAGTCCGAGGGTGGCGACGCTCTCGCTACCTTCAAGAAGGCTATGGACAACGTCAAGCCCACGCTCGAGGTTAAGCCCAAGCGTGTCGGTGGCGCTACCTATCAGGTCCCGATGGAGGTCAACTCCCGTCGTTCCACCGCTCTGGGTATCCGCTGGATCGTCAACTTCTCCCGCGCTCGCAAGGAGAAGACCATGGCCGAGCGTCTCGCCAACGAGATCCTCGACGCCTCCAACGGCCTGGGCGCTTCCGTCAAGAAGCGTGAGGACGTCTTCAAGATGGCCGAGGCCAACCGCGCGTTCTCTCACTATCGTTGGTAAGTTAAGGTAAGGAACTAACATGGCTAAGCCTAAGTACAAGCTTTCCGATACCCGTAACATCGGCATCATGGCTCACATCGATGCCGGTAAGACCACCACGACCGAGCGTATTCTTTACTACACCGGTAAGACCCACAAGATCGGTGAGGTCCATGAGGGCGCTGCCACCATGGACTGGATGGTTCAGGAGCAGGAGCGCGGCGTAACCATTACCTCCGCTGCCACTACGTGCTTCTGGAACAAGGACGGTAAGGACTACCGCATCCAGATCATCGACACCCCGGGCCACGTCGACTTCACCGCCGAGGTCGAGCGCTGCCTGCGCGTCCTCGATGGCGCTGTCGCCGTTTTCGACGCCGTTGCCGGCGTCCAGCCCCAGTCTGAGACCGTTTGGCGTCAGGCTTCTACCTTCAACGTCCCCCGCATCGCCTTCATCAACAAGTATGACCGCGTGGGCGCTGACTTCTTCAACGCTATCGAGACCATGAAGGATCGTCTCGACGCCAACGCCGTGGCCGCTCAGGTCCCGATGGGCGCCGAGGACAACTTCTGGGGCGTCATTGACCTGGTCACCATGACTGCATGGGACTTCAAGGCCGACGAGAAGGGCATGACCTACCCCGAGCCGATGGACGAGATCCCGGCTGAGTTTGCCGACATCGCTGCCACCAAGCGCGAGGAGCTCCTCGACGCTGCTGCCAGCTTTGACGACGAGCTCATGGAGAAGATCCTCATGGAGGAGGACTTCACCGTCGAGGAGCTCAAGGCTGCTCTGCGCAAGGGCGTTCTGGCCAACGAGCTCAACCTCGTCTTCGTGGGTTCCGCCTACAAGAACAAGGGCGTTCAGGAGCTGCTCGACGCTGTCGTCGACTACCTGCCCAGCCCGCTTGACGTCGAGGCCGTCACCGGTACCGATCCGGACACCGGCGAGGAGATCCAGCGTCATCCTTCCTTCGACGAGCCCTTCTCCGGCCTGGTCTTCAAGATCATGACCGACCCGTTCGTCGGTAAGCTCACCTACGTCCGCGTTTACTCCGGCCGCGCCGAGTCTGGCTCCTACGTTGTCAACGCTTCCAACGGTCAGCGCGAGCGCCTCGGCCGCATCCTCGAGATGAACGCCGCCGAGCGTATCGACCGTGACGACGCTGCCGCCGGCGACATCGTCGCTTGCGTCGGCTTCAAGAACTCCACCACCGGTGACACCCTGTGCGCCGAGGGCAAGGAGATCGTCCTCGAGAAGATCGAGTTCGCTAAGCCCGTTATCGACGTTGCCATCGAGCCCAAGACCAAGGCCGAGCAGGACAAGATGTCCCTGGCTCTGACCAAGCTCGCCGAGGAGGACCCGACCTTCCAGGTGTCCACTAACCACGAGACCGGCCAGACCATCATCGCCGGCATGGGCGAGCTGCACCTCGAGATTATCGTCGACCGTCTGCTCCGCGAGTTCAAGGTTGACGCTAACGTTGGTAAGCCCCAGGTTGCCTACCGCGAGACCGCTGGTCACGACGTCGAGAAGGCTGAGGGCAAGTTCGTCCGTCAGTCCGGTGGTCGCGGTCAGTACGGCCACGCCGTCATCAAGCTCGAGAAGATGGAGGAGGGCTTCGGCTACGAGTTCGTCAACGCTATCGTCGGCGGCGTCGTGCCCAAGGAGTACATCCCGTCCATCGACAAGGGCATCCAGGAGGCCCTGAACACCGGTGTTATCGCCGGCTTCCCGGTCCTCGACGTTAAGGTCACCCTGTTCGACGGTTCTTACCACGAGGTCGACTCCTCCGAGGCCGCCTTCAAGATCGCCGGTTCCATGGCTATCAAGGACGCCCTCAAGAAGTCCGATCCGCAGCTGCTCGAGCCGATCATGGCTGTCGAGGTCGAGACCCCCGAGCAGTACATGGGCGACGTTATGGGCAACCTCTCCGGTCGCCGCGGCAAGATCGAGGGCATGGAGGATCGCAAGAACAGCAAGCTCATCCGTGCCAAGGTGCCGCTGGGCGAGATGTTCGGTTACGCTACCGACCTTCGCTCCCAGACCCAGGGCCGTGCATCCTACACGATGCAGTTCGACTCTTATGAGCCCGCGCCCAAGTCCATCGTGGACGAGGTCATGAGCAAGAACGCCTAAGTTCGAGCTCCCTGTTACGTAATCCGCGAGAGCATCTCTCGCACTCTTTGGAGGTTTAAGTTGGCTACCCAGAAGATCCGCATTCGCCTCAAGGGCTATGATCACGAGGTCGTCGATCAGTCCGCGAAGCTCATCGTCGAGACCGCTCAGAAGACCGGCGCTCGCGTTTCCGGTCCTGTCCCCCTGCCCACCGAGCGCAACCTGTACACGGTTATCCGCTCGCCGCACGTGAACAAGGACTCCCGTGAGCAGTTCGAGATGCGCACCCACAAGCGCCTCATCGACATCCTCGACCCCACCTCGGGCACCGTTGATTCGCTTATGCGTCTCGACCTCCCCGCTGGCGTCGACATCGACATCAAGCTCTAAGCGATATTCCTCATAGCTTAAAGGGCCCCGCTGCCATTACGGTAGCGGGGCTCTTTTGTTTTGCATGATGGGTTTGGATCGCCGGGTAAGGCTGCCGAGCAGCTGGCTGTGGCGACCTACTCACTCAAGGGGCGCAATGACGCCTCCTCAAAATGGAAGGATCGCAAGCCGTCTTCTGTTTCGATGCACGCACGACCAAAGCCATCGACCGTTATAAAGATGCCTCGCGCCAGCTCGTCACCGGCAGGGAAGCGGGCGATAACGTGCTTTCCAATCCAATTGAGGTGAGCGACATATTCGCCGTGGACGGGCGCGAGCGGTCCGGTGTTTTCTTCCATGGCGTTGAGGCGTTCTGCCCAGGCATCTACAGCGTCTATAACTGCGTGATAGACCTCATCGAGGAGCATGTCGACAGCAGGAACGTTCTCGTTAAGGTCCGAGAGACCGATTGCCGGCAGGCCGCCATCGGGCACCTCTTGGGGCGCATAGTTCACATTGACACCAATGCCGCAGACGGCGAAAGGTTTGCCTTCGTTATCGCGTGCGGCCTCGACCAGAATGCCGCCGAGTTTGCGTCCACGCGCGACCAGGTCGTTGGGCCATTTGAGGCCAATCTCGTTTGCAAGACCCTGTTTTTCGAGCGCCTCGAGCACCGCTAGGCCGCTGACGGCAGCAAGACCAGAGTACTTCGCAGGATTAACGCATGGACGCAGGACAATCGAAAGCAATAGGTTGCCGGCGGTTGAATCCCACTTGTGGCCGCGCCGGCCGCGTCCTGCTGTCTGAGCCCGGGCGGCAAGTCCTGTGCCGTGCGGCGCTCCCTGTTTTCCTGCTTCGAGCAGGTCATCGTTGGTCGATCCGGTTACGTCGACTATCGTTAATTTGGCATCCATAACGGCTGCTACCTCCTTAATGAATAAGTGAATAACGCAATGGTGTCGAGAGAGACACAATGTGAAGTCTTTGTCGCATTTGGACAATTTAATGTTAACACGTTAACAACGACTGAAATGCGCTATCCTCTCTTGGTCGATGTAAACACGTCAACAACTCAAAGGAGGTTAGTGATGGGTTTCACGATTCTTGGAACGGGCTCGGCGCTTCCTAAGCGCAGTGTTTCCAATGATGAGCTGTCCGAGTTCCTCGATACCTCGGATGAGTGGATTTTTACCCGCACAGGTATCAAGAGCCGCCATGTATGCACCACCGAGTCACTTGACGACCTTGCCGTAGCGGCGAGCGAGCGGGCACTCCAGGTGTCCGGAATCGACGCGAGCCAGCTGGATTTGATCGTCTGCTCGACGACGACGGGTGACCACCTTGTTCCCGCCGAGGCGTGTGCCGTTGCTGAGCGACTGGGCGCGACGTGCCCTGCCTTCGATGTCTCGGCTGCCTG
>ERZ791897.1379-NODE-1379-length-11446-cov-3.867878_pt1 | contig 11446 bp, 6 predicted proteins | sample MGYA00510152_ERZ791897 | MGnify/ENA primary metagenome ERZ791897 (study PRJEB30046, sample SAMN00792050) | human gut metagenome | study: EMG produced TPA metagenomics assembly of the A metagenome-wide association study of gut microbiota in type 2...
CGTGAAGGCCGCGGTGGTGGAAGGAATCACTGAGTACACCCTTCCGAACGGTCTGTCCGTTATTCTCTTCCCCGATGCGTCAAAACCCACTGCCACCGTCAATATGACGTACAAAGTGGGCTCCCGGAATGAGTCCTACGGAGAAACCGGCATGGCGCATCTCCTTGAGCATCTGATGTTCAAGGGATCGAAGAATTTCCCGTCCCCCACGAAGGAATTCACGCGCCGCGGATTCCGCATGAACGGATCGACCTGGCTCGACCGCACGAATTATCACGTGTCCTTTACAGCGACGGATGACAACATGGACTGGGCGCTCCGCTGGAGCGCGGACGCCATGGTGAATTCCTTCATCGCGAAGAAGGATCTCGATTCCGAAATGACGGTTGTCCGGAACGAGTACGAGATGGGCGAGAACGATCCGGTGAGCGTTGTGCTGAAGCGGATGCAGTGCATCCTTTTCGACTGGCATAACTACGGGAAGCCGACGATCGGTGCCCGGAGCGATATTGAGAACGTGAAGATAGAGAATCTTCAGGCGTTCTATCACCGTTACTATCAGCCGGACAATGCCGTGCTGACGGTTTCCGGCAAGTTTGATCCGGCTGAGATTCTTCCGAAGATTGAGAAGATTTTCGGCGCGATTCCGCGTCCTGAGCGTAAGCTGCCTGAAGAGTGGACTGTTGAGCCGGTGGCTGACGGTGAGCGTTCCTTCACGGTGCGCCGTCCGGGTGAGGCGAAGTTTGTCGCGGTCGGCTACCGGGTGCCGGCTTCAAACGACCCGGATTTCCACCGTGTGGCGCTCGGTGTCTCGATCCTGACTGACAGTCCGAAGGGGCGTCTCTATAAGGCTCTGGTCGACACGGGCCTCGCCGAAAAGGTGTTTGGTTTCTCGATCCCCGGAAAGGATCCGGGCTTTGTCTTCATCGGCGCGCTTCTCAAGAAGACCGGAGATGAGGCGAAGGTGCGCGACGCCATGGTGAAGACGCTTGAAGAGTCCTTCAGCGAAAAGGCGCCGACCGAAAGCGAAATGAAGGTGGCGGTTGAGGACGAGCGGACGGATTATGACCGCATGTTCTCGGACCCCGAGGAGTTCGGCGTGGAGCTTTCCGAGTACATCGGTCAGGGTGACTGGAGGCTCTTCTTTATCGGCCGCGATGAGCTTGCCGATATGACGCCTGAAGGTGTGGCAGGCGCCGTTTTCCGGTACTTTGTCCGCGATAACCGTGTGGTCGGCATGTTCCTTCCGGAGACGGCCCCCAAGCGTGCCGCGATGCCGAAGCGTATTCCGATCGAGGAGCAGATCGCGTCTCATCACTTCAATGAGAAGGGCGAAGAGGCTGAAGCGTTTGATAACTCGCAGCAGAACATCAACGCCCGCACCGAAGTCGTGAAGACCGGCTCCATGAAGCTCGCGCTTCTCCCGAAGAAGAACCGCGGCGAGACGGTGACTGTTGAAATCCGTCTCAATATTGGAAATGACGCGGCGCTTAAGGGGAAGCAGCTCGAGAAGACGCTTCTAGAGATGATGCTGACCCGAGGCACGAAGGATCTCACGTATGAAGAGATCTCGGACCGCTTTACCGCTCTCAAGATTGACGGCGATATTACGAGTTTCACGACGGACCGCGCTCATATCGCGGACGCTCTCCGGTTTGTGGGCGGGCTGATGCGTGACGCCTCCTTCCCGAAGGACGAATTCACGAAGCTCGCACGTCAGGTGGCGACCTCCAACCAGGCGAAGCTCGATAACCCGACGACGCTCGCGATTGACGCGATGAGCCGCCACTTCAGAACCTATCCGGAAGGGGATGCCCGAAACCGTCTGACGAGTCAGGAAATCGTGGACCGTATCGGTTCGATGACGGATGAACAGGTGAAGGCGTTCTATGACAGCGTCTTCCAGACCGCGACCGCGGATATCGCGGTGGTCGGCGACTTTGATCCGAAGGAAGTGAAGGCTGCGATCGCTGATTCCTTCACGAAGAAGTCAGAGACGCCATTCGTCCGCGTGGATTCCGAGTACCGTCCGGTGGCTCCGAAGCGGATCGTGATTGATACGCCGCAGAAAGAGAACGCCTTCCTGATGGCGCGCCGCGATTTCGCGGCGAACATGGATGATCCGGATGCCGCGGCGCTGATCGTGGCTGACTGGATTATCGGCGGCGGTTCCGGCCTCTCGAACCGTCTCGCGGATCGTCTCCGTCAGAAGGACGGTCTCTCGTACTCGGTTTACAGCACGATCGTTCTGAAGACTTTCGGGAACCGCGCGAGCTGGATCGCTCTCGCGATCACGGCGCCGCAGAACCTTGCGCATGCCGAGAGTGACATGCGGGAAGAATTTGCCCGTGTGGCAAAGGATGGTGTGACGGAGAAGGAAGTGGAGGAAGCGAAGAAGGGCCTTCTTGAATCCCGTTCCGTCAACCGTTCCCAGGACACGATGCTCGCGACCGGCTGGGTGAGCTATCTCGCCGAGGACGCTGACTGGACGAAGAGCCTTGAGCTCGATAAAGCCATCAGCCGCCTGACGGTGGATGATGTGAACCGCGCCGTGAAGAAGCTCGTGAAGACGGATGACTTCACGTTTGTCCTCGCGGGTGACAGCGCGAAGGCAGCTTCCGAAGGCAAGCCCTTCACGGAGCTGAAGTAAGCAAGTAAAACGCCTCCCGAATCGGGGAGGCGCTGCATAAAAAAGAAGGGAGACAGGCTTTGCGGCCTGTCTCTCTTTTTGACTGTGACAGCGGTTTTCGCTGTTAACCGAGCGAGGTATCGAGCACCATCATGAGCAGGAATCCTGCCATGACAGCGAGCGTGGAGTCGTGGCGCTTCGAGTCGAGATGGGCCGCGGGAATCAGCTCCTCAACCACCACGAACATCATGGCGCCGGCCGCGAACCCGAGAAGCCAGGGCATGTAGGGCTGGATGAAGGATGCCGCGAAAACCACGAGGATGCCGAAGATCGGTTCCACGATCCCGGAGAGCGACCCGCCGATAAAAGCTTTGACGCGCGACTGACCGGCGTCTTTCAGCGGGAGCGCAACGGCGGCGCCTTCCGGAATATTCTGAATTCCGATGCCAAGCGCGAGAGCGCCTGCGGCGGAAAGCGTGCTCGCTTCGCCCGTGATCGCGGCCATCGCGAAAGCGAGCCCGACAGACATTCCTTCCGGAATGTTGTGAAGCGTTACCGCGGCAACAAGAAGTTCTGTACGCGAGTGGTTGGACTTCGGTCCTTCAGGGGAATCCTCCGCCGGATGCCAGTGGGGGATTGTCTTATCCATCAGAAGAAGAAAAGCAATGCCAAGCACGAAGCCGCCGGTGGCAGGGAGCCACGGAATAGCGTCTTTGCTGCTCGCTTCAAGGGATGGAATCAGAAGACTCCAGACGCTCGCCGCCACCATAATGCCGGCAGCGAATCCCAGAGAAATTCTCTGGAACGCGGGACTGGATTCTTTTCCGGTGAAGAGGACAGATGCCGCGCCAAGCGTCGTCATCAGAAAGCAGAACCCGGTGCCGAGCGCTGCCATCTGGAGTACGAGTGAAAAATCGGACATAACCGTTCTCTAAATGTTAATGATAATTGTTATTATATAAACGCGAAAAAAAGACCTGAGGCTTTTTGCGGAAAGAGGGGATGGGGAGACTGAATGGAATAAGAGCGGCGCGGAAGATACCGCGCCGCCCTTGGTCACTCAGGCGAATCCGGAGCGTTTTTTCACTTCTTCAGGCTTTTCACTGCGGAATCCGCGGCGACGTAACCCGAGATAATGGCCCAGGAATTCATCATGGCGGTCATCGAGTCAGCGCCGTTCGCGCCTCCCACAACGCAGCCGGCGCCATAGAGATTACCGATCGGCTTTCCGTTCTTCTTCAGAATCTGCATGCTGCCATTAGCCTTCAGACCGCCGAGCGTCGTGCAGAAGCGGACTTTCTGCTCCACGATGTAGTAAGGGCCTCCGGCAAGCGGCTTCAGCACTTTGCGGCCGAAATCAGCGTCCTTTCCGGCCTTCACGAAACCGTTCCAGCGGTCAACAGTCTTCTGCAGCTGCGCGGGGTTGATCCCCATTTTCTTCGCGGCTTCAGCGAGTGTTTTACCCTCAGCCATGACGGGGCGGCCGTTGTTCACGATCTTTTCCCACTTGTAGAGATCGGCTTCGGACGCGACGAGCTTATCTTCGAGTGACTTCGCGACGTATTCCTTCCAGGCGGCCTGATCCATCACGATATACATGATCTGGCCTTTCTGGGCCTTCGTGACATCGGTAAGTGTTCCAAGTCCCTGAAGCTCATCAACAATGCGGCGGCCGTCAGAATTCACGTAGATAGCGCCCGACTTCTTCATTGTGTCGGTAGAGGAGGCGGTGGCGGCAAGACCGTGATGCGGAGTCGTTTCGACGCCCTGCGGGTACTGCTTCACGAGGTCCAGATTGATCGTCCGGGCCCCGATCTCGCGGCCCATTTTCAGACCGTCGCCGCTATCGGAGTCAAGACCGTAGAAGAGTCCCTGAGCGACCTTCTTCGGGAGCATCGAGCGGTTTGCGCCGTAGCCGCCGGAGGCGAGAATAGTCGCCTTTTCGGAGAAGTTCACATAGGCACCGTCAGCGAGACGCGCTTTCACGCCGATGACATTGCCTTTCTTATCGAGGATGAATTTCTGCGCCCGGGTGTCCGTCATGATGACGCCGCCGTGCTTCTTCAGCTCGTTGCTCATCAGACGGAGGAAGTTGACGGAGCGACCCTCGACACCGAGCTGACGGTTAGCGGAGTGATCCGGATACTGCGTGGCGGCCGGTCCATACGGAATCTTCAGGTCATCAATCAGCCAGTCGACCACTTTGCCCGCGTTCTGCGTTGTCATGTGAACGAGGACCGGATCATTCTTGTTTTTGCCGGCCTTCATGATGTCTTTGTAAGCGAGCTCGGGGCTGTCCTTCGTTTCCTTCATCACCTCACGCTGATAGCGGGAGCCGGTGGCGATCAGCGTGCCGGCGTTCAGCTGCGTGTCGCCGCCGATATTCGGCATCTTTTCAATAAGGATGACCTTTTCGCCGAGAGTTGCCGCACGGACTGCCGCGGTGATGCCGCTCGCGCCGCCGCCGATCACGAGGATGTCAGTCTTGATTTCTTTCGGAGCCGCTTTGGCGGTCTTCTTCACAACAACCGGGGCTGTCATGAAGTCTTTATCGGTGCCGCCGGCTGCCTTGATAGCGTTCCTCACGGCTTCAAGAATTCCGCGGCTCGTGAGCGTCGCACCGGACACTGCGTTGAGTTTCAGCGTGTTCTTCTCGACAATTTCCTTCGGAAGAATCCTGAGCGCAGAGTCTGAAACCCCGACGGTTTCCGTCTGCTTGGTGATTTTGACATCAGCGATCTTTCCGCCCTTGAACGTCACGGCAGCGGTAATCTGACCGCCGCGGCCGTTCCCGGTTCCGGTAAAGGTTCCGTCCTTGGCAGCGGCTCCAGCGCCACTAGCAACGCAGGCCGCGACCGCGGCTGCGGTCAGTCTGAGAGCAAATCCTGTATTCACGCCAATTCTCCTTTGAGGTGTTTTCATAATTCCCTGTTTTAATTAATGAATCACTTAAAACAGGGCTTCGTGAATCCCTCTCAGTATAGGCTCCCCGCTATGGGCGGGGGCCAGGCGTGCTTCCCCTTAGGATGATGGGCTTAATGTGTTTCGGAAATATCCTGGGGAGTATTTCCGGACGGGGTCTGATTCTTGGTATCCGCAGTGGTATCTGGGGAGGTTTTCGGGATTCCGCCCTTCGGAAGCTTAGTGACAAGCAGCTGATCAACGCGGTTCTTATCCACATCCACCACTTCGAACTGGTAGCCGCCGAACGTGAGCTTATCGGTTCTCTTCGGAATGCGGCGGAGAAGGAACATGACGAGGCCGCCCGCGGTTTCATACGGCGGATTGTCTTCAATATCCGGGAGGTCGAACGTGTTCTCCAGTTCGTAGAGCGATGTGGAGCCTTCAACGAGCCACGAGTTTTCATCGCGCTTCACGATCTGGGCGTCTTCATCCAGGCCGACCATTTCGCCCATGATGGTGTTCATCACGTCATTCAGGGTAATGAGGCCGGCCACTTCACCGTACTCATTGATCACCACCACGAAGTCAGCCATGGTGTTCCGGATTTCTTCAATCGTTTCCGACATGGAGAGGCTTTCCGGAATCATTTTCACGGGGCTGAGGAGACCTTTTTCCGTCAGATCCAGACGTTTCCCCTGAACCAGGCGGGTGAGAAGCTGCTTGCTGTCCACGTAACCCGCGACGTTATCGATCGTTTTTTCGCAGACGAGGAACTGATGATGCGGGTTCTGAACAACTTTGGTGCGGATGCTTTCGTCGCTCTCGTTTTTGAGGAAGTAGACGATATCGTCGCGCGCCGTCATGGCAGTGGAAACCGTCCGGTCTTCAAGCGAGAAGATGTTTTCGATCACGCTCCGCTCTTCAGGATCAATCACACCTTCCTTGACGCCCGCGTTTACGGTCGCGAGGACGTCTGCCGTCGTGACGCGTTCACCGGCGTGCGTCGGCATGCCGAGTTTCTTCATCGCGAAAGTGGCGCAGCTGTTCAGAGCCCAGACAACCGGTTTCAGAACCGAGTTCAGCCAGGTGATCGGGCGGATCACGAGGATCGCGCACGACTCAGGACGCGCCATCGCGTAGCGGCGCGGGATCAGGTCAGCGAAGAGAACGAAGAGGAGGGTAGCGGTGAGATACGCGAGCCAGAAGGCTGCGGTGTCAGCGGAGGATTCGCTGAGCACGTGAATGAATGCCGATTTGTAGAGAGGGATGAAAACATCCTGCCCAAGAATACCGCCGGCAAGAGCGAGGGCATTAACGCCGATCTCGACGATCGTAAACATAGGTCCGGGATTAGCCTTAAGCGCAATAACTTCCCGGGCGCGCTGGTCGCCTGCTTCGGAGAGCCCCTGAAGCCTCACATTCTTTGCAGCGGCGAGTGAAATCTCGGAAATCGAGAAGAACGCCGAGCAGAGGACGAGGATCAGAAGCCCGACCATCTGTAAAACGGAATCCATAAAAGAAGTCCCTTCTGGTTAAGGTGTTTGAAGAATCGGAATAGGCTGAGACTCCAGAAAAAGGTCAGGGCCGCGGGCATGGAGCCCGCTTTCCTTTCATTCTAATGGTAAATCCGAATGCGGCAGGCGCCCGTATCACGAATTTAGGGTAAGAGAGGCGGAACGCCTCAGAATGGCGATCACGGCATTTGCCGCTTTTTCGAGCGATTGAGCGGGGATGCACTCATAGATACCGTGATAATTAAGTCCGCCGGTAAAGACATTCGGGCAGGGAAGTCCCTTCGCGGAGAAGAAGGCGCCATCCGTCCCGCCGCGGACCGGTTCTTCAATCGGTTCGATTCCGCAGTCGCGGTATGCCGCGTGGGCGAGGTCCAGAATATTTTCGTGCCCGGCGAGATAGTCCCGCATGTTGCGGTACTGATCCTGAATCACCACCTGCGCGGGAGCGGCGCGGCCGGTGTCGAAATTCTGCACGAGCGCCGCGAGCCACATCTTGAGGTCCTCAAAGGCGCCGCGGTCATGGTCACGGATGATGAGGATCACTTCGGCATGCTCAACGCCGCCCGAGATCGAGATCGGATGGAAGAAGCCTTCATGCCCCTCGGTCTCTTCCGGAGATTCAGATTCAGGAAGGAGAGAAATGAATCGGGCGGCAAGCTTCGCCGCGTTTACCATCTTTCCTTTGGCGGACCCCGGATGAACGGAAATTCCCGTGAAGGTTACCCGGGCAGTGGCGGCGTTAAAGGTCTCGCTTTCGAGCCCGCCGACATCGCCGCCGTCAATCGTGAACCCGTATGAGGCGCGGAGCCCCGGCACATCAACAGAATCCGTGCCCCGCCCGATTTCCTCGTCCGGCGTGAAAAGAATCCGGATTTCGGCATGCGGGTCTTCCGGGTGAGTGAGGAACCACTCCGCGGCGTTCATGATAGCGGCGACGCCGGCTTTGTCGTCCGCGCCGAGAAGTGTGCGGCCATCGGTGCAGATGATGTCTTCCCCGATATGGCGTCGGAGTTCCGGGAATACTTCCGGATCCAGCCGGATTTTGTTTTCCGGATCAAGCGCGATTGCCTCACCGTTCCAGGCCTCTGCCACCTGAGGATGAATGCCTTCGCAGGAGGCTTCAGGGGACGTATCCATGTGGGAATTGAGGAGAATCACAGGCGCTTTTTCAGCTCCGGACGACGCGGGAATCGTCGCGGTCACCACCCCTTTCTCGGAGAGTGTCACATCCTTTGCGCCGAGTGCCCGGAGTTCAGACTCAAGGACCCGCGCGAGATCAAATTCCCGTGCAGCGCTCGGGGAGGCTGCGCTTTCAGGATCTGAACCTGTCGGGATCAGCGCGTAGCGGATGAAACGGTCGAGTAGAGGTGTTTTTTTAGCGTAATCGTTATAGGAAACAGGGTAAACCATCCTGCAGTTGCCTTATTGATCAGATGTTTGGCTGCGCGGCACGGCGGTGAGCGGAACGGTAGCCGCGAAGCGACGTACGTTCGAAACCGGGCTTCGCTTTGCGGGCGGTCTTTGCGGTCTGAGCGGCAGGCTTTGTAGACGCTTTGGCCGAAGTCTTGACAGCCTTTGCCTGCGGTGCCTGACGGGCAGGAATCACCTCGTTCTTAGCGAGCACATAGCGGTGACGGGTCGACTTAACGCTGTTCTTCACTGTGTTCGCGGGACCCAGACGCGCGGGTTCGGATTCACCGAGAGCAATAGCGTCAAAAAGAGGATCAATCGACGTATCGGCTTCAGCGCCGCTGCCGAAATCAGTCGGATCCATCTGACTCAGAGCCAAAGAAATCTCGTCCGCGGAGGGGAACCGTTCCGGGAGACGGAGACCGCGCACGTGGCGGATGGTCACGATTCTCGGGGCCCAGTATTCATTCAGCGTGCTTTCCATCACGTTCTTTCCGGTACGGGGAGCGTGAATGAAACGGGAGGGGCCGGTGAGAATGCCGGTATGAAGTCCAGTGGCGCCGCGGCCTGTGCGGAAAATAATGATGTCGCCGACATGGGCGTCAGAAAGCGGAATATCCTCTCCAACCTTAGCGAGCTCAGTCGTCGTGCGGGGAAGATTCACGCCATGCTGGCGATAGACCCACCAGACAAGTCCCGAGCAGTCGAAACCGCTGTCAGGTTCTTCTTCGCCGTAGCGGTACGGCGTTCCGAGCTGCTGCTTCACGGTTTTGACAATCTTGAGTCCAAATTTGGTCGGCGCGGGAGCGGCATCAGCATCAGGAAGCGGCGCGGGAGCCGGTGCTGCGGCAGGTTCCGGGGGCGTAAAGAAGATGAAGGAAAGCGGATCTTCAGTGTCGTGCGGAGTCGCTGACGCGGGCAGGGCGAAAAAGGCGCTGCCGGCAAGAATGAGCAGGATCTTTCCTGCTATCGGGGCTAAGGTTTTTGAGTGCATGTTTTCCCGACTTTGGTTTGAGGTGCTGAGGCGAAAAACGGAGACTCCCGTTTTCTGGCTATTTATTTTAGATGAGTCTGTCGTCCTTCGGGGATTTGGCCTGAATTTCTATCCTGAATTCTCCGGTATTACCATCCGGAACCGATTTGACCCGTCCGAAAAAGGCCCCTTTGGAGAGCGCGCCGGGGAGAGGATCGTCAGACGAAACGATGAGCCGCGCGATCGGACGGTAGTGACCGTGGAAAAGCGTGACGACGGACGTCTTTTTATCCGCAGATGTCCCGGAGTTACGCGGCTCTATGAGGTCGCCGGGTCTGACGTGCAGCGTGACGTACTCCCGATCAAAGTCAGAGGGTGACGCGGCAAGGCTCGGGCGTGAGGCGTCGATCTCGGTTTTCCGGACATTCAGATAGGCGTATCGGCCGCCCAGCCAGGCGTAAAGCCCGAGCGTCAGGGCACCCCCGATGACCGCGGCCCAGGTTGAGCCTGTGAGAATCGCGGCCGCGGCCGTGAGAATGAGAGCAGCGATTGCCGTTTCCTGCAGGTGTCTGATGATAAAGGTAAGCATGAAAAAACCGGGCCGTCTGTTAAAGACTGGCCCGGTCAGATCCGGCTTTGCTCCGCGTGAAGCAGGGGGGAAAGCTTATGCCTTTGCGAGCTTCACCCGGGCGTCGACCGCAATCGCTTCACCATCCTTATCGGAAATCATGAGCGGATTGATATCGAGCTCGGAAACGCGGGGGAAATCCGTCACCAGCTGGGACAGCCTGAGAAGAGTTTCCTCGATTTTATCGGTTTGGGCGCGCGGGAGACCGCGGACACCCTCGAGAAGCTTCCATGCTTTGACGGAACGCACCATTTCAGATGCATCCTGATCCGTAAGGGGAGCAATGCGGAAGGAAATATCCTTCAGCACTTCGACAAACACACCGCCGAGACCGAACATAATCATCGGGCCGTACTGAGGATCGGTGGCGAGACCGCACACCATTTCGCGCGAGCTCTTCACCATTTCCTGAATCAGAACGCCTTCAAGGCCTTTATCGAGTCCGCGCTCAGTGAGCTTCGCGATCAGATCGCGGTATTCACGCCTGAGGGCTTCCTCAGAGGCGATGCCGACACGCACGCCGCCCACGTCAGTCTTGTGGGAGGTGGTTTTCGACGTCATCTTCATCACGATCGGGTAACCGATCGAATTCGCGATAGCGACTGCCTCATCCTCTGTCTTCGCAAGAGCTGAGCGGCAGACACGGACGCCGTAGGCATCGAGCAGGGCGATGCTTTCCTTCGTGGTCAGCGTGTCGCGGGACTCCGCATCAGCGCCGGCGATGATCGCCTTGGCTTTTTCCTGGTCCACGGCAAAGCGTTCGATCCGGCCTTCCGGCTTCTCGACCCACTTCCGCTGACGATTAAGCCGATCAAGCGCCGCGATGCCTTCCTCTGAATACATATAGAAGGGAACGGTCACATTCTTATCGGCGAGCGACGAGAAGAATTCCTGCGTCGTCATGAAGACACCGACAATCGGCTTCTCGGGGTGTTTCGCCCGGATATCCATGATCGCGTTCGCCACATCCGTGTCTTTAAGGCCGAGGAACGGCAGATAGATCGTGAGGATCATATCGACGCCGTCATCCGCGATGACGGTTTCCAGCGTTCTGCGGTAATGCTCGAGCGGGGCAGAAGCGATCATGTCGACCGGGTTCTTCACCGAGGCCGCGGACGGGAGGAAGGAGCGAAGCGTTTCCTTGGTCTCATCGGAAAGCTTTGCCATCTGCATACCGAAGTCTTCGACCGCGTCGGTCGCCATAATGGCGGGGCCGCCCGAGTTCGTGATAATGGCAATCCGGTCGCCCTTCGGAAGCGGGCAGAGCGAGAAAGCCTTGGCAGACGAGAACAGATCGCTGAGGGACTTCTCACGGATCACGCCCGACTGACGAAGCAGTGCGTCAGCGGCCTTGTCGGCGCCCGCAAGGGACCCGGTGTGGGAGGAGG